>Ga0134091_1002659_pt1 | contig 11797 bp, 8 predicted proteins | sample 2_5taG_FD_94451 | JGI IMG/M metagenome (GOLD analysis project Ga0134091, IMG submission 94451) | Switchgrass degrading microbial communities from high solid loading bioreactors in New Hampshire, USA - 2_5_20_6_A2 metaG | ecosystem: Engineered > Bioreactor > Semi-continuous > Anaerobic > Digestate...
ACGATGGCTTTCACGACGGCCAGCCCGACGCCGTTGCCCTCGCCGGAATGGGATTCGTCTGCCTGGTAAAACTTCTGGAAGATGCGCTCCTTCAGTTCCGGCGGAATCTCGACGCCCGTGTCGTCAATGGAGACGAAGATGTTTTTTTCGGTCTCGGTGATGGTCACCCGCACCGTGGACCCTTCGTCACCGAATTTTATGGCATTGTCTATAAGGTTGATCCACACCTGCTTGAGCATTTCTTCGTTGGCTCTGACAGTATGCTCACCAAAATCAAGCTCCGGAGTAATGTTTTTCCTGCTCCATTTTCTTTCAAGCAGCAGGAAGCAGTTTCTGATCTGTTCAGACAGATTGAACTCTGATACTCCGGTCAGGATCGTCTGGTTTTCAACCTTGGTCAGATTCAGTACATTTGTCGCCAGGGCGGAAAGACGCAGGGACTCTTCTTCAATGATCTCGATATACTCCCTTTTCTGCTCTTCCGTCAGATTCCCGTGCTTGAGCAGTTTTGCGAATCCCGCGATGGATACGATAGGAGTTTTGAACTCGTGGGAAAAGTTATTGATAAAATCGGACCGAAGTATTTCCGTCCTTTCCAGTTCCTCCGCCAGATTGTTGAAGCTGCGGCTGATCTCCACCGCTGTCGGGTGTTTGCCGAGATGTCTCCCGAAATGAAGGCGTGTTTTATAATCACCGGAAGCAAGCCTGTTCATCGCATTGATAATTGCGTTGACAGGCCGGAGAGGGATACGGCTGGTGACGGCAGACAGTATCGCACCTATTATCACGCTTGCGATCATCATATTCAGGATAAGGTGTTTGCCCTTCGGGCTGCCGCCAATAGGCTCCAGTACCCCTTTATTGATCAGATAGATGATAACACCGCCAACAATGGCCATAGTGACGATAAAAAAGCTAAACACTACACCTGCGAACAGCAAAGTCAATGCCAAACGATGTTTTCGCTGCTCCGGTTTCATACCTTTTTCACCGCCTTGTAGCCAAGTCCTCTGACTGATTCGATCTCAAACTCCTCCCATCCTTCAAACCTTTTCCTTAATCTTCCTATATGAACAGTTACAGTCTCCCAGCCGGAATCGCTGTCATTGCCCCATATTTCATCCATCAGCTGTATACGGGTGAAAATCTTGCCGGGATAAGAAAGCAATTTGAACAGAAGCATGAATTCCTTTTGCGGGAGCTCCTGTACTTCCCCGTTTTTAGAAACTGTGAGGCTGTCATAATCAAGTACCACATTGCCTATGACGATCCTTTTTTCACTGGCTATCTGCGCGCGGCGGAGAAGCGCTTTGATACGCAGCAGCATCTCTTCCACGTCGATCGGTTTTGTTATATAGTCATCGGTTCCGACGATAAATCCCTTGTGCTTGTCCTCCGGCAGCTGCCTTGCAGAAACCATCAGAATGGGCAGGTTATTGTTTGCCTTCCGCAGGACTCGGGTAAACTCATACCCATCCATTTTGGGCATCATGATATCAAGAACCACAAGATCAATATGCTCTTTTTCCATTACTTCCAGCGCATCCTCACCGTTAACGGCTGTAAAAACAGTGTAGTTCTCTGCTGTCAGTACCGCCTGCAGCAATCGGCGTGTGTGTTTATCATCATCGACGACCAAAATCCGAAACATATCCATCTCCCCGTTTACGACAATGATTTAACTATAATTATAGCGCATCTTTGAATGGAAGTTATGGCTTGAATGAAATTTTTAATGCATTTTCAATTCAACAGATTACTAAACAGTGCCGTTATCCATCGCCCAGCATTTTTTATAAGAAGCATCAATCCCGATTGCTCCAAGCGGTGCCGTAATCAGAATTGCTAATACAGCAAACGGTCAGAATTGTATTTCCTGCTGCAACACCAGCAGCCAGCGGTAACCCGCCTATCGCAGCTTGCACAGTCGCTTTGGGCAAATAGGCAATGGCACAGAACAGTCTCTCTTTTGCGGTTAATTTTGTTTTTATAAGGCAGATAAACACTCCGCAGATTCGTATCGCAAGAACAGTGAATATAAGTGCAACCGCCGCAGCTCCGGCCTTTGCCACATAGCTAATGTCTACCGTTGCACCCACTAATACAAAACAGCATCAATTCAGCTGCCACCCAGATTTTTGAGAACCTATCCGAAAGTCTCTTTGCCAATACTTCATAGCTCTTAAGAATAGTACCTCCCAAAGCCATCACGGCTAAAAGGCCCAGGACCGCAAAGAATCAATAAAGCAAGACTAAAAAGCATATATATCCTCCTTTTGCGCGGAAGTGCAAAAAAGCTGATACTTCCGCAATATAACTATTGCAGAAGTCATCAGCTTAATAAGCGGTTCGGCTTTATATCAGCACAGGGAGAACTTCATTCCCTTGAATGTTTATTGCACTGCAATGCAACTTAAAAACCAAACAGCATGTATCAAAAATCCGAACCCTTCTCCAATCGAAAAAGGTTCGGATTTTGCTGCTATGGTGGAGCATAGGGGATTCGAACCCCTGACCCCCACACTGCCAGTGTGATGCGCTCCCAACTGCGCTAATGCCCCGCAATGCAAAGTTCCAGTCATTCAGACGTATACTCATTTTAATACATTGAACCCCTGTTAGTCAAGGTAATTAGTGAAGATCGTTATTGAAAATATGTCCTACAGCTATACCTATTAGCTCACAATCAATTTCGTGGAATAAGGATCATAGCTGGCAACACTGTGTTTGACAACCGTATTATGGCATAGTATAATGGTTTCATTCTGAAGAAAGGTGGTGAGAGGTATGAATATATCCGCATTTTGCAGCTACGATAAAGCATATGTGAAATGTGATCATATTAAAGGCATCGCACATGGAAATGCGGCTATATGGGTGAAGTCTGCCCTTTTGCCCGTTATTTGCGCCATTTTGGCTCAGCTGCGGGATTACTGTGTCCATTTTTCCGTATCGAATACCTCTCGCCGCACACAGACAGCGTATGACAAATTAAGCGGTGCCGCCTGCCTCACAGACAGTATTGCCTGACCACGCAGACGTCCCTCCTGTCTCACAGACTGAATAAAGTGCAGCTTACCCGGGTATTCGATCGGATGCCCGGGTTTTTTAGTGCCCGGATATTTAGATTCAATAGCTTTCGGCTGGTTGGCTTATGCCTGTTTACAAAGCGGCATTTGGTCAGCCTCCAGTAAATTAATAAGGCAAGGAGCAAAAACATCATGGTCAAATACTTAAAAACAGCTCAAATGGCATGTCTGGAAAAGACAAACGGCGGTGTGCTGTATCTTATGCCGGACATCATTATAAAAATATGCACCCTTATACCTTTGATCTATCTGTGGCGAACAGTCATGTCCTCCGGTGCAGACGTTGGTATGAGTATGCCGCAGATGCTGACTTATACCTATGTAAGTGCACTGCTTTCCGATATGCTTGTCGTTAAGACACAGGCATCCGGGTGGCTCAGCGAGGGCGTTCTGCTGAAGCTTTACGGGCGGCCGCTTTCGGTCATAGGGCAGCTTATAGCACAGACAGCAGGCGGATGGCTGCCTATGCTGGCATTGTTCTCCCTCCCCATGGCACTTGTGTCACCTCTTATCGGAGTGAACCTGAGGCCGGCATCATTGTGGTTCATTGCCAGCTTGCTTCTTTGTGCCTCGCTAGGCTTTGCCATCGATATTCTGTTCGCATGTCTGTCGATAAAGCTCAGAAGCATGAACTGGCTGATAAGCCGCATACGAATGGCGATCGTAGCTCTTTTTTCCGGCACCGTGATACCGGTAAGTTTTTTACCGTCAGGTCTGGGCGAAATAATGAAGTATCAGCCTTTCGCAAGTCTCGGCGGAGCCACGCTTTCCATATTTACAGGTGCAGCGGAGCCATACAGCGTTTTATGGCTGCAGGCTGCATGGAATGTAATACTGTGGCCTGCCGCTCTGATCATATTTAAAAAATCACAGGAGGGGATAGTAAGCTATGGAGGTTAGAAAAAAGCTGAAACGGATCATAAGCTTATTCGGCATCGCTGCAAAAATGGATCTGGCATGGCTTTTAAGAGACACTAAATTTGCTCTGGCAGCGATAGCATCCGATATGATATCCAATATTTCCGTCATTTCGAGCGTCTACCTGATCGCGATCCGCTTTGGCGGCATCGGCGGAATGAGTGTTGATGAGGTCATGTTCATGATGGCCTATTCCACCATTGTAACAGGCCTGTTCATCATGTTCGGATCAGGCAACAACATCCACATCAGCCGTATAATCGGACGCGGACAGCTTGAGCATCTGTTCATGCAGCCGAATTCACTGAAGCTGCAGCTGATAACCTGCGGTTTCGTACCGTTTACAGGCAACGGCAACCTACTTACAGGATGTGTTTTGCTTTTAATATCCATAAATCGGCTGCAGCTTAAGGTAACGCCATGGTGGATAGCCTTACTGATCGTCAACTTAGTCGCCACTATGGTCATAATCGTAGCACGCGCATACATCGTATCAAGTGCTGCATTTTATGCACCGGTAGCAGCCGAAGAAATATCAACAACTGCGATAGACGGTACATGGCAGCTGAGCACCTTCCCTCTGTCCGGGATGCCCGCTTTCATCCAGATACCGTTGCTGACAATTTTACCTGAAGGTCTGATGGCATGGTTCCCGTCACTCTGCCTGCTCGGCAGGCCGCCGTTGAACCTCACGGAGTTTTACCCTCTTGCATATGCACTTATTCTGGCGCTTACAGCCAGCTTTATTTTCAGGAAAGGACTGAACTACTATGTTACAAAAGGCTCAAACAGATATGTTCCATACGGATTTCGCCGTTAGTTTCAAAAACGTTACTAAAACCTTTACACAATGGCAGCGCGACAACACCGGAAAAGGACTGATAAAAAACCTTATAAAACCCGAAAAGCTGACGATCACAGCTTTGGATGACGTTACGTTTACCATCAGAAAAGGTGAGTTCGTCGCATATGCCGGCCCCAACGGTGCAGGCAAAAGTACCACGATGAAACTGCTTTCCGGTATGCTGCTTCCAGACAGCGGCAATATCTCTGTCCTGTCCATGTCACCGCAAAAACAGCGCACAAAGCTGATGCAGCGGCTCGGGATCCTGTTCGGCAACCGCACGGAGTTATGGTGGGATCATCCGATAATACAAAGCTTTGAATGGAAAAAGGTCGTATGGGGGATCCCTGATGAAATGTACAGAAGGAATCTTGAAATGGTTACAGAGCTGCTGGATATCGGAAAGCTGCTTAAAACCTTTGCCCGTGAACTCAGCCTCGGTCAGCGCATGAAAGCCGATCTTGCCATGATGCTGCTCCACAGCCCCGAAGTAATATTGCTGGACGAACCAACCCTCGGGCTTGATGTTGTGGCAAAAAGGCAAATGATCGATTTTCTCAAAAAAATCAACAAAGAAAACGGCGTAACCATCATCGTGACCAGTCATGACATGGATGATCTGGAGGAAATGGCAGAGCGCATACTGATGATATCTGGCGGGAAAATCGCATTCGACGGGAGCTTTGACGATCTGCGTTCCATTACAGGCAATCTGACAAGAGTGGCCGTCACAATGGAACATGGTTTTAGCCCACAAATTGACAATGGCAGGCTTCTTTCATCCGATAACGGAGTTTTTGAATATGATATCGATCTGGCCAAAACGCCTGTGACAGTTTTACTTAACCAATTATCACAGGTCAACGGGGTTCGGGATGTAGAAATCAAAAAGGCTCCGATAGAGCAGGTCATTGCGGGATTATACAAGGCATGGGATTCATGTGATACCGCTTCTCATATGGCTCAGAGTATTTCATAGTCTGAGATCCATTGAAAACATACGAGACTCCAAAAACTCAAGATCTACAAACCTGAGGGATCCGCATACACCATGACACAGCTTGACTAATGGTCAGGCCGTGTCATGGTGTATGCTATTTCTGCATTATTCGACTGTATCGCAGCTTAGGAATAGCGAAAGAGTACATCACTACCTTAACTGTTTTGGTATAATACATTTATAGGTGGCTGAAATGTGTGATGTTTTTATAATCAATATTGACAGACATTTACATAACGATGAGTATGCAAAACTCATTCCATTGGTTTCAGAAGCAAAAGCAGCACGTCTTGCCAGGTTTCGCCGTTTTGAGGATTCCCAGAGATCTCTCCTCGGAGATATTCTGGCAAGATATGCTATTTCTCTGAAATCAGGTATTCAAAACAAAGATTTAGTTTTTGATGAAAATGAGTATGGCAAGCCGCTGCTAAAGAGACCCTGCACAGTTCATTTCAATATATCCCATTCGGGCAGCTGGGTCGCATGTGCCCTGGATGATGCTCCGGTAGGTATAGATATTGAAGAAACAGGTCCGGCTGATCTGGCGATCGCACAGAGATTTTTCTCAAAAAATGAATACTCTTTGCTGATCAGCACACCCACTGAAATGCAGCAGGAGCAGTTCTACAGGATCTGGACTCTGAAAGAGAGCTATATCAAAGCCCTGGGACATGGTTTATGCATTCCCCTCGATTCCTTCTACATTTCCCAAACGGATAAAGGGCTGCGGGCCATTACAGAAAACGGCGTAAGCCCGTATAATTTTTTCGGGTTTGCCCCGTCCAAAGGAGTTGTTCTCTCAGTTTGCACCATGAATGACCAGATCAGCAGCATGACGACCTTTGATATTGATAGCTTTATATCTGCGGTAACCAACCACTTCCTTACCTTATGAGGCAACGTGTACAGGATTATCTTCCAATTCCTCGGATCACGGCTGCAGTGACCAGGATCAACGACTGCAGTGGCAAAATAAGCAGCTTAAGCGACTCAGATCAGCAGCTTAGTAATCCCGATCAGCAGCTGCTGTGATATTACAGTTTCTCAGTAAATCCGCCAATCGGCAGCTTTTCTGCCCCAGTAGCTGATCTGGCGATCTCAAGATCCGCAAGCTCCTGCAATTTATCCTTATCTCTGAGAATAACCGCACCGGGTACCGCATCGGGAAGTATGGCTTCAATATGTCTCAATGGCTTGTATCTCATACCCAGAATACCCCAGACAACCAACAGCAGTCCCATTGCTACAAGCATAAGACCTATTCCTCTCCCTTCACCTGTTCCAATAATGGTTCCGATGCTGTTATACAAGGCTCCTTCCTCCCTTAGCATAGGTTCGAACACATTGTCGGCCAAAGGACCAGCAACAGCCGCCAACGGTCCCAGCAAGGCCGCAAGCATGCGGTTTACTGAAAAAACACGACCCTGTAGTTCAAGACCTACCTTTGTTTGGATCAGTACCTGCCAGTGGGTATTGACAAATGCAACTGAAAGGCCCATTCCAAAAAGCGCAACCATTGCAAGTATCACCGACGGACGAATACCGAGCAGGAAATAAGACATTCCTGCCACGATTACAAAGCCTATCATGCCGTCCGCACGCCTTTTCGTGCCTCCCCATATACTCATTATAAGCGAACCTATCAGAAGGCCTGCACTTTCTGCCGCAACAACCACTCCTATTTTCTCGTCCTTAATGAATGACAGGAGAAGAGGATTGACCAGAATCGAAACCGCAGACGCAAAAAGGTTCACAATTGCGAAGAAAATCACAAGAGCGACCATGCTTTTTCTTTTAATAATATACCTCCAGCCGCCTGAAAGCTCTTTGGCAAAGCTCTCCTCCCTTTTAGCGAACAAACGGTTCGGGAATACCACCATGGATAACGTCAGGACAGATGCAATAAATGTAATCATATCGATCAGAACCAATCCGGGCAAACCAATCATCACAGTGATTGCACCGCCGACGATCGGAGCAATGATGGTACTTGCCGACATCCCTAACTGGACTAATCCGTTTGCCTGTCCAAGATAGCATTTGGGAACTATCTGTGTTATAGCCGACATAAATGCCGGCCACTGGAATGTAGATGCAGCCGATGAAAGTGCAACCGCTATGCATATATGCCAGATTTGGATCTGGCTTCTCCACAATATGAATGCTATCATCGAAACACCAATGGCAGAAATAAAATCACTTACTAGCATAACCTTACGCCTGTCATACCGGTCTGCCACTACTCCTGCAAATGGTGCCAGGATGATGCCGGGGATCATGCTGAAAACCGTGACCAGCGCAACATCTGAAACCCTCTTTGAATTATTGTATACCCATATGCCCATACCGAAACTTGAAAGGGCCGATCCGAACAATGAAATGATTTGCCCTATGCATACAATAAAAAGGATTTTCAGGCTTGGTACGGGATTCTTCCTGAGGCTGCTCTGACCTGAAGACACGTTTTTTTCTTCAATGTCTTCAGGTACCCGGTCAAATCCCATGTTTGGATCCGATTCCCTGTTCGACCATTCCTTCAGCTGATTCAGAATAATTTCCTTCAGTTCAGCCGGCTGATGCTTATGGAAGAAGTGTCCTGCACCCTCAATAGTCTTCAGGTCTACTTGATCGCTGAAATGCAGCCATTCCTGGTATCTTTCCTCATAAAATTCAGTGGTCCTGTCCCTGTCTCCGACTATACAGCAAATAGGAGCTTTGAGCTTTTTGAAGTCCTTTTTGTAATTAAGCATTTCAGTGAAGAAATCCAAAAATTCTCTGGCGTCATGACGCATACCTTTCAGCAGGTATGCCTGCTCTTCCCTGTCAGCAGCCTCATCACCGCCACCGATGCTCCTGAGCATTTCCTTATATTCCTTATCCGAAATGAACTTGTCCGCCGGGAAAATCCTGTTCCACAGTTCGAAAAATCTGCCCGGCAAACGGGCCTGAGGGAATACTGCCGCCTGGAAAACACCAACCACTTCAAAGTTTTCCTCTTCAAGCAGCATTGCAAGCTTAATGGCCAAAGCGCCGCCGACGCATTGTCCGTAAATCGCGACCGGACCTTCGACCTTTTCCCTGATTTCCTTCAGGCATTCCTCTGCAACCACTTCCAGCGGTTTAAGCTCCCTGTCCCTGCTCCTGAAATCATGCCCCGGAAGCTGCAGCGTGTACAGGCTGAATCCCTCAGGCATCATATCTGCAAGCGGTTTGTATGATATCGCATTGCCTCCGCCATACGGGACACATATCAGATTAAGTATCTTCTTCCCTTTCACCGGCCTGGTGAGCTCACACAGTATCCCGCTTGTGGTCTGTCTGTCCTCTTTTGACAGGTATCCGGCGAGTTCCCTGATCGTAGGCCTTTTTATAAAATCGATAACACTTAGTGACGGGTCCATTCTCCTTACAGCCCTTATGGTTTTGAAGGAGTCGCCTCCCAGATCATAGAAATCGTCATCGATACCGATTCTGTCGATACCAAGCACATCAGACCAAATTTGGGCCAGCCTTTTTTCAAGATCATTTCTCGGGGCGACGAATGTATTATCCGATAATGATGACGTTTCGGATATTTCGGGCAGCCTGTCAAGGTCTGCTTTTCCGTTCGGGTTAAGCGGTATACTGTCTATCTCCATGAAGACTGACGGAACCATATAGTCAGGAAGTCTGGAACGCAGTTCCTTTCTGAGTTCACCAACATCAGGAACAACATCGCTTCCCTTGTCACACACTATATAAGCGACAAGCCTTTTGTCTCCTGTTTTATCTTCCTTAACAGCAACAACTGCATTGTGTACTCCTTCATTCTTTTTTATAATTTCTTCTATCTCTTCCGGCTCAACACGATATCCTCTTATTTTGACCTGCCTGTCTATCCTGCCCAGAATGCATATGTTACCGTCCGGCAGGTATTTGACCAGGTCCCCTGTCCTGTAAAGCCTGCCTTTGCCATTTGGATCGAACGGATTGTCCACAAACCTTTCAGATGTAAGCTCCGGGTTATCAAGGTATCCTCTTGCTACCCCCGCGCCCCCTATGTACAATTCTCCCGGAACACCCACCGGTACGGGTTTTTTATTCTTATCAAGAACATAAGTTTTTACATTACCTATCGGCCTGCCTAGTGGCACTGTACCCTGGGCTCTGTCCAGATCACTTTGCTCCGTCTCGTAGCATAGCATCGATACTGTTGTCTCCGTGGGACCATAGTTGTTATAGACCGCACACCCGGGTTTCAACTTTCTGACTTTTCTGACAGTTTCCCACGCACAGGACTCTCCGGCAAAAATCAGAAGCTTCCCCGGTATAATGACCTCTGGATCCTCAATAACCTGCAAAGCTTCAAAGTGGCTGGGAACGATTTTCATCGCGTCGATTTTATGTCTTCTGAAATAGTCCGCAAATTTTTCAGGATCCGCCGCACGCTCATATGATATGATGTGTACGTGCCCGCCTGTAGTCAGCGGCACATAAACATTGGTGCTCCCGAGGTCTGCGGCAAAAGTCGATACTATGGCGAAACTCATCGGTACTGTAATTTTCAGCTTTTGAATGATACCCATCAGGTAGTTCAGATAATTTCCATGCTCGACCATCACACCTTTTGGCTTGCCAGTGGAACCTGAAGTAAATATTATGTACATCAGGTTGTCCCTGCCAACACTGACAACAGGGTTCTCATCGCTGTACTTTTTTATGGTTTCCCATTCGCTGCTGATATTGACGTATTTTACTCCGTCAAGCGCGGGAATGTTCTCTTCAAGCATGCTGTGGGTCAGCACAACTGAAACCCTGGCTTCATTGAGAATACTTTCGACCCTGTCCCGGGGGTACATTGGATCGATCGGAACATATGCTCCTCCGGCTTTTAAAATCCCAAATATGCCGACCATAATATCCAGAGAACGGTCAATAAACAGTCCAACTCTTGTTTCCGGCCCGACGCCAAGTTCCACAAGATATGCTGCAAGCTGGTTTGCCCTTTTATTGAGCTCCTGATATGTATAGGATTCGTCCTCAAAACATACGGCAACATCATTTGGAGTCTTCCTGACCTGTTCCTCGAACAGATGGTGCACAGTCTTGATTTCGGGGTACATTTGACAGGTGTCATTGAATTTTTTAAGGATTATCTCTTTTTCCTCACTTGTCAGGATATCTAGTTCACTGATTTTTGCTCCGGGATTCTCCAGAATGCTTTCCAGAACAGCTGAAAAATGTGCGATCATTCTCCTGGCAGTTTCCTCTGTGAACAACGAGGTGCAATACTCCAGCAGCACTCCGTACTCATTTTCTCCGGCTTCGACAGTCAAAGTAACATCAAACTTAGATATCGCATTGCTTACTAAAACTTCCTCTGCTTCGGCGCCTTTTAAGCTTATCCCCCCGTTCCCCTTTTTGTTCAGCACAAACATAACGTCAAAAAGAGGATTCCTGGACATGTCTCTTTTGATCCCCAATGCTTCCACCAGTTCTTCAAAGGGATAGTCCTGATTCTCATAAGCTTTGAGCAGCGACTCCCTGATTTCCTTCAGGAAATCAATAAATGTTTTGTCCGGTTCTGGCCTGCCCCTGACAGCAATAGTATTGACAAACATACCGAGCATGCTTTCAGTATCCTTATGTGTCCTGCCAGAGATAGGACTTCCGACCACTATATCCTCCTGGCCCGAATACTTTGACAGCAATACCATGAACGCTGACAGCAAAACCATATACACCGTAGTGCCGGTTTCAGAGACGAATTTTTTGATCTTTTTTGTTATTCCATCCGGCAGAGATCCGAGTACCGCAGCCCCTTTGAAATCACGCTCCCCCGGTCTGGAAAAATCGTACGGAAGATCCAGTACCGGCGCTTTTTCTCTGAACTCGGACAACCAGTACTGCTTCTGGGAAGAGATATCCCTTGCATGCATCCACTCGCTGAAATCCTTATACTGAAGA
>Ga0134091_1002685_pt1 | contig 11708 bp, 10 predicted proteins | sample 2_5taG_FD_94451 | JGI IMG/M metagenome (GOLD analysis project Ga0134091, IMG submission 94451) | Switchgrass degrading microbial communities from high solid loading bioreactors in New Hampshire, USA - 2_5_20_6_A2 metaG | ecosystem: Engineered > Bioreactor > Semi-continuous > Anaerobic >...
ACATCATGGATGGAGTAACTGATTTGGTTTTGGGTTCGAAGCAGCCTCAGATAATATATAATGGTAAACAAACAGCAGATATCAGCGGATATTATATAACAACTAGGTCCAGCTTTAACAATATGGAAAAGGTGATGAATTTTCTCACCCCAAACAAGATGATACACATAACAGGGAGCATCACTGAGGGATTTAAGATGAAAGGTGAAAGGCTTCTGCCTTTGGGAGAGAACTATTACAGCACTCCCATAGGCAATCTGAAATTTATCGAAAAGGATGGAAGGGCATACCTGGCAAACAATACTGCAATATCTTATGTACGGATTCATTGGTATGAGAGCGGCATGATACAGATGCTCGTTGCAGCAATGTTTGCAGTGTTGTCGCTCCTTGTGGCAGCTGCAGGAATCATGAGGCTGTCCGGCAGGAGAAAGGATAGGAAGGAGCATTTTATTTCAGTATTGTCAATCATTCATTGCGCCTGGTTCATCGTCATGTGCTGCTTGATTTTTACCGGTTTGAGCAATTTTAATCTGCTTAGCTATTCCGTTCCTATAAGAATATTTGCGCTGCTTGTAGCGACTACAAGCGTAGGAGGTATTCTATACACGGCATATTTATTGGTAAGAAAGGTATTCAAGCCGGATAACATACTGCTCATTGCATGGAATATCTCAAGTCTGCTATTCTGTTTATGGATGGTGCAGGTGAATATTTTGTAACAAGCTAAGATGTCTCATATCTACAGGTGGGGGTATAAATCTTCCATAGAATCAGATGGATATCAACAGGAGGTGAAAGGTATGCACAACAATATACTATTGAGAAATGGATTGCTTATAGACGGAGCGGGAGCAAAAGAGGCTGATAACATATCAGTAAGCATTTTAAATGGGAAAATTGCATCAGTTTTTAAGGGTAACGACGAGCATATGAATTGTGAATATGATAGGATTATTGAACTGAACGGCTTGACTATATTGCCAGGGTTCATCAATTCCCATGCACACTCGGGCTTTAAGCATGTAAAAAATGAACCCTTGAGGGATTTTCAGCTGGATTACTTGAGAGCTTGCATAAATGAAGGGATAACAACAGTTCGTGATGAGGGTATGCTGACAGATGATCCTATTAAGGATGCAATTGAGAAGAAAAGAATGCTTGATGAAACTATGTATTATCCAAGGATTATAACCACCGGGAAATTCTTTTCAGCACCCGGAGGTTATGGGGGGATGGAACCGATAAGCATAAGGACTGAAGAGGAAGCAAGGAATAAAGTAAATGAAGTGCTGGACAAAGGTATTGATATGATAAAGACAGTATTGGAGGATGGACTTGACCCGAGCACCTTTGGGTTGCCAAAGCTGTCAGACGGGCTGCTTAAGGCTATCTGTGACGAAGCTCACAAAAGAGGTGCCAGAGTATCTGCACATGTCACACAGGCGCATAACCTGAAGAGGCTTGTGGATGCAGGCATCGATGATGCAGGGCATATTGTTTATGATGATTTGTCAGATGAACTCATTCAAGAGATGGTGGCAAAAAAAGTATACGTTGTTCCCACCCTTACAGTTTTAAAAATGATCAATGACAAATATGGTGTTCCCGTGCTTGAAAAGGGAATGGAGAATGTATATAGGTTTGTGCAGATGGGCGGAAAAATTGGACTGGGCGATGATTTTCTTGAAGAAGAGATGCCTTGGTACAGGCCGGGTATGCCTATGCTGGAACTGCAGCTTTTAAAAGAAGCAGGACTTACGAATATGCAGATAATTGTTGCAGCAACCAGGCATGGGGCTGAGATATGCGGGATAGACAAGGAAGTCGGTACCATTGAAGCAGGAAAAAGGGCAGATATGCTTATTGTTGAAGGAAATCCGCTGAAGAATTTGGAATGTATTAGTAATGTGAAAATGGTAATTAAAGATGGAAGTGTAGTTGTAGAAAAATAGGTATATGGTATAATATGGTTAATTGATTAGCTGGGTGGTGGTATATTGAAGCTTGACAGACTGGTTTCCATATTAGTGATGCTTCTGAGAAAAGAAAGAGTGCAGGCAAAAGAACTGGCTCAAATGTTTGAAGTCTCTGTTAGAACTATACTGAGGGATGTGGAAGCAATAAACCTTGCAGGCATACCTGTTGTCACCTATCAAGGTGCTAATGGAGGAATAGGTATTGCAGAAGGATACCGCCTAGATAAAAGTGTATTGACACAAGATGATATGGCTGAAATAATAACTAGCCTTAGAGGATTGGCTAAGACACTGCCTGATAGCAGGCATGAAGTCCTCATGGAGAAGTTTAAAAATATACTATCCCCCTCTCAGCTTGAGAATGTGTATTCAAAGGCAAATCGGCTTATCATAGATCATTCACCCTGGGGGGAGGATGCTTCTACAAAAGCTAAGGCAGTCTTGATCCATAAGGCTATTGAAGATTCAAAAGAAGTAAGTTTTACATATACAGACACAAATGGTGAGAAGACTGCTCGTATAGTAGAGCCTTATTCGCTGCTATTGAAAGCCCAGAAATGGTATCTCTACGGATGGTGCCAATTGAGGCAGGATTTTAGGTTATTCAAGCTTTCCAGAATGAGTGAGCTTGCTATATCAGATACAAACTTTGTTAAAAGGGAAGTACCTGGAGAAGGATTTCCCTGGGAGAGCCAATGGCAAAAGCCTGATAATTTGGTTTCTTTGCAGCTTATTTTTGAAAAGGAAATGGAGAGTATCGTTATAGATTGGTTTGGTTCCGATTTCCAATATGGTGAGGATGGAAGGATACTGGTTAATGTATTTATGCCGGAGAACAATTGGCTCTACGGATTGATTCTAAGCTTTGGAGATCAGGTGGAAGTAATTAGTCCGCCGCACATGAGAACCATCATTAAAGAAATATCGCAAAAAATTTATATAAAATATTTATAGAACATGACATACAGCTGTCTGGTTTAATTTCTTATAATTAAATAAAAGATTAATTATGAGGAGGGAAAATAGATGGATTATAAAATTGAATTGACAGAACAACCAGCTCAGCCTGTATTATCAATAAGAACAAGAACATCAGTTGGAAATTTACCCAAAGAACTAGGAAGAGCTTACCAGGGTATTGCCGAATATCTGAATGAAATTGGCGAGCAGCCAGCGGGAGCTCCTTTTACAGCATACTATAACATGGATATGGAGAATCTGGATGTAGAGATTGGATTCCCTGTATCCAAAGCTCTTGAAGGAAAAGGTGAAATCAAAGCAAGCCAAATACCTTCAGGCAAGCAAGTATCCTGTATGCACCATGGTCCATATGAAGCATCAGTAGCTGCATATGATGCGATGTCTAAATGGATTGCAGAGAAGGGCTATGTGCCTACAGGAGTAGCTTACGAATTCTATTTCAATTCACCTGTAGAAGTTCCGGAGAGCAAGTTGTTGACAAAAATAGTATTTCCTCTAAAATAAATTTATAGGGTAAGACTCGGAATATCCAGAAGCTATAGTAGGGAATACCTGCTATAGCTTTTATGTTTAGTGCAAGATTGTGTAAACGAAGAATGGAGGATATTTAATATGGGCAGTGTGCAGGAAATAATGGACTTAATTATGGATACTGCTGAATTGTAAGTAGAGACTATACTTGTTTATGATAAATAAAAACAGCTGTCAGAATACTCGCTGACAGCTGTTTCATATCACCTATTGTTCATTTTTCAGTTTCTCAATACCAATTTCCATCCTTCGGATGGTTTCATCCTTGCCCAGTATCTCAGCTAATTCATAGGCTCCACCGGGAGTGAAGGCTTTACCGGATACGGCAGTTCTTATAGGCCAGAGCATTTGGCCATTTTTTATACCCATTTCTTCTATAAGCTTTGCAATGCTGTCTCTGATATTATCCAGATTCCATACTTCCAGAGATTTCAATACTGGAAGGGCCTTTTCCAGACTGTTTATGGCTATTTCATAGGTGGTTTTCATCTTCTTGTGGATATACATCTCTATAGAATACTCGGGAAGCTCATCCAGGAAGTCAAGCTGCGAAGGTATATCTGTCAAAACTTCGGTTCTGGTATGGAGCAGCTCGCTTATCTTCTTGTAGTCGTACTCCTTCTTTAGAGTCTTCTTGTAGTAAGGCATTGCCATCTCATGGAATTCATCCAAAGAGAGCTTTCTTATATACTCACCGTTCATCCATTTTAGCTTTTCTATGTCAAAAATGGCTGGCGCCTTGTTTATCTTTCTATAGTCAAATACCTCTATTAGCTCCTCAAGGGAGAATATCTCCTGATCTGTACCAGGATTCCAGCCTAATAAAGCTATATAGTTTAGCACTGCCTCCTTAAGGAATCCTTTTTCCAGTAAATCTTCAAAGGAAGCGTCGCCCTTTCTCTTACTCAGCTTGTTATGTGCATCTCTCATTATGGGTGGACAGTGTACATAAACAGGAATATCCCAACCGAAGGCTTCATAAAGCCTGTTGTATTTAGGTGAGGAAGATAGATACTCGCTTCCCCTTACCACATGGGTTATGCCCATGAGATGATCATCCACCACATTGGCAAAGTTATAGGTAGGCATTCCGTCTGATTTAAGCAGTATCATATCATCCAGTTCGGAGTTTTCCACAGTTATATTGCCATATATTTCATCATTAAATGTAGTGGATCCTGTCTTCGGATTGTTCTGCCTTATTACATAAGGCTCACCTTTTTCAAGTTTCTCTTTTATTTCTTCCTTAGAAAGTCCACAGCAATGTTTATCATATTTAAAGGGTGTTTTCAATGCCTCCGCCTGATTTCTCAATGCCTCCAATCTTTCTTCACTGCAGAAGCAATAGTAAGCTTCACCTTTTTCAACTAATTTCTCTGCATATTCTCTATATATATGCTTTCTCTGGCTTTGAACATAGGGTCCTACTGGACCACCGATATCTGGACCTTCATCATGTTTCAATCCAGAAAGCTTCAATGCATTATATATGACATCAACTGCTCCTTCCACATACCTTTCCTGGTCTGTATCTTCAATTCTTAATATGAAATCTCCCCCATCATGCTTTGCAATAAGATAAGCATAAAGGGCTGTTCTGAGATTTCCTACATGCATATATCCAGTAGGACTTGGAGCAAATCTGGTTCTTACTCTACCTTGGTTCATGTTATCTCTCCTTTGATTAACACTATACTAATCTGCCCTAATTCTCCCGCCTCTATTGGCGGTGGGTGCCAAAGGGCGGCTAAGTCCAGTGCCCTAAGGCACCTTCTCTTGCCCTTAGTTGGGCAATTCACCTTGTATGGACTCGACTATCTAATGTTTAATTGTTTAGTGCTTCTAAAACTGCTAATAAATACTCGTAGGATCTCTTTACTGATGATATGGAAACATGTTCATTGGGTGTGTGAACAGCATACATATCTGGGCCAAAGGATATCATATCAAGCCCTTCAATCTTTTTACCCAGCAAACCGCATTCCACTCCAGCATGGACTGCTACTATCTTAGGTTCTTTGCCGTATTTTTCTTTGTATACCTTTTTAAATACTTCTCTGATTCTGGAGTCTGGGTTATATTCCCAAGCCGGATATTCTCCATGAGCATTGAAGTCTGCTCCTGCAAGTTTAGCTACTGAGCAGGCCTGCTCCTTTATATATTCCTTTAGGCTGTCTACAGAGCTTCTGATTGAAGAGTCGAAAACTATGCCTTCTTCATTAGTAGTTACTACTCCAAGGTTGCTTGAGCTTTCTACCAATCCTTCCATAGAGCTGCTCATTGTCTGAACTCCGTTGGGTGTAGCCATCAACAAGGCGAGAACTCTTTCGGTGTCACCATAGCTTAAAGTATTTTCATAGTTTTCTTCAGCTTTGTTTAAAGTAACAGTTACATCCGGATCTGTAACCTTATATTCATTTTTGAGGATATCATTCCATTCTTTTATTATTTCCATCAGCTTCTCGTATTTTTCACCAGGAGCAAAAATAACTGCATCTGCTTCTCTGGGTATTGCATTGGTCTTGGAACCGCCGCTTAAATGTGATAGCTGAAAAGGTACTTCTTTGTAGATACCATCTAGTACTCTTCCCAGAAGCTTGTTGGAGTTTCCTCTGCCTTTGTCTATTTCCATGCCGGAGTGTCCACCTTTGAGACCTCTTATTGCTACTGCATAAGCTTTCAAAGTATTTTCAGGTTTCTTCCAGTCTGCTTTAAAAGTGGTGGTTGTTCTGGAGCCTCCTGCACAGCTTACCAGAAGTTCACCTTCCTCTTCTGAGTCCATATTTATAAGAATTCTTCCTGCTAAATGCTCAGGATTGAGAGCGCTGGCACCTGTCATTCCAGATTCCTCATCTACTGTCATCAAAACCTCTAGAGCAGGATGCTTTATATCGTCGGAGGACAGTACAGCCAATGCCATGGCTACAGCAATACCGTTATCTGCTCCCAATGTTGTGTTATCTGCATAAATCATGTCATCTATGTATCTAAGAGTAATTGGATCCTTAGTGAAATCATGAACTTTATCTTTATTTTTTTCACAGACCATATCCATATGCCCTTGGAGTATGACTGTAGGTGCATTTTCATAACCTGGTGTGGCAGGCTTTTTTATTATAACATTAAGCACTTCATCCTGTATGCATTCTAGGTTATGCTTTTTAGCAAAATTTACTAAATAATCGCTTATGCCCTTTTCATTCCCTGAACCCCTTGGAATTTTAGATATCTCTTCAAAATACTTGAATATTTTATCCAAAATCATCATCCCTTTCTCAAAAAATACAATCTTTTACTAATGTAATTATTATAATGCATAGGAAAGCCTAAATCCACCTTAATTTAGCTTTCCGTAATGCATTTCAACAAAAGTTACCTTATTAATATTAAATATTTTAATAAAAACTTTTGTTATAATGCATACCCACACCCACTGCAACTAACAGAAGCTTTATTAAGTCTAATATTTAGTATACAATACATATTATGACGATAAAAGGAGGTCGCAATAGTGGATAGCAAAAGAGGCTTTGTAATATTAGTCCTAGTATTATCTATTGTTGCAGTAATATCCAATGTCATTACTGCACAATATATAAGTTATAAAGTAGAGAATAAGATCCGAATGGAGATGGAGAGTATTAGTCATCAAATAACACAAATTCAGAGACAGAATCAACCTAGTATTACTTATAACAACTCTACTAGAGAAAAAAAGTGGAATGAGGTAATGGCACCTACAGAGCTTGCCCAGTATTTGGATATTGAACTAGATCAGGTATATGATATTATTGATAACAAAGAATCAGGTATACCATATGTATGTATCGATGGAGCCTATAGATTTAGCAAGGACGCCATAAATGAGTGGCTAGCATCTCAAAAGAGCATCATCATTAATAGTATAAGATAAAGAGGTTATATGAATGAATAGATTATTGTTGGTAATATTGGTTGCAGCAGCTATAGTGGTTTTGCTGACATATTTGTTGGGGAAGCTTTTCAGACATGCAAGATGGGTTAAATATATCATAGGAATTTTGATTATAGCTGTATCATTATATTTTATATATTTGTCAAGGCAACCCTCACAAGGCTTCGAGGATTTGGGGCAATTTATTATGGCCTTAATATTTTTCCCTGCGGGTATAGGCGGTATAATAACAGCCTTTATGATGGATTATAAATATAGAAAAAGATGATATACTAAGTTGACAAATTAATAATCAGATGCATATAATAAATCATAGCCCGTTATGTGAGGCTACCTTGCAAATACATGCTGCTGCCGCTAAACATCGAGAGATGCCACGACGGTTAACAGGTTTTATCGGATTAAGGTATGACCTAATGCAGCTGGGATATACCCTATGTTGCAAGGTGCTAAAACTATACGAGAGGGATGCTATATATTATTTTGCTGTTTATTTCCCTTTGCTCGCGGGCAAAGGGATTTTTATTTAGATGAATTTTTGGAGGTGGTAAATATGGATTCTGGTCCGTTACCTAATAGTTATCAGAAAAAATCAAATAATAAATCAGGAACCATAGTTGCCACCTTTTGGCCTTCGGTTCCTCGAAGGAGGTTAAAATATGCAGGAAACCATTATGAAGCTAATCCAGGAGAATAGATATAAAGAAGTTAGAAATGAAATTTCCGAGATGAATATAGTGGATATAGCTCAACTTCTAATGGAACTGGACAAAACAAAGCTTCTGATATTATTTCGCATTCTTCCCAAAGAGATTGCAGCAGATGTGTTTTCTTATGTATCCTTGGAATTACAGCAGTATATTATAGAATCCATAACAGATAAGGAAATAAGAAATATAGTCAATGATCTGTTCATAGATGATGCTGTAGACTTTTTGGAAGAAATGCCTTCCAATGTGGTAAAGAAAGTATTGAGAAACACCGATGAAGAGACAAGAAAGCTGATAAATCAATTTCTCAAATACCCTGAATACTCTGCCGGAAGTGTAATGACCATAGAATTTGTTGATCTGAAAAAGCAAATGACGGTAAAAGAAGCATTATGCCATATAAGAGCAACAGGAGTAGATAAGGAAACAATAAATACCTGCTATGTCATTGACAAGGGTAGAAAGCTTGAAGGAGTTTTATCCATAAGGAAACTCATATTAGCTGATGAAAGCATAATAATTGGCGATATTATGAATGAGGATGTCATATATGCCAATACATTGGACGATCAGGAAACAGTTGCAGATTTGTTTAAAAAATATGACCTGACAGCTCTTCCTGTGGTTGATAATGAGCATAGGCTTGTAGGAATTGTAACTATAGATGATATAGTTGATATTATAGAACAGGAAAATACTGAAGACCTTCACAAAATGGCAGCCATGGAGCCTCTGGAAGAGGAATATCTAAAGACCAGCCCTTTGAAACTGGCAAAGCATAGGATAGTATGGCTTCTGATCCTTATGATTTCAGCTACTTTTACAGGCAGCATAATAAAAAAATATGAGGAATTGCTTCAATCTATGGTGGTATTAACTTCCTTCATTCCTATGATCATGGACACCGGAGGAAATGCAGGTTCCCAGGCTTCAACCCTTATAATAAGAGGTATGGCTTTAGGGGAAATAAGAACCTCAGATATATTGAAAATTTTTTTAAAGGAAATACGAGTTAGCTTGATAACAGGATTTATTCTAGCTTTGGTTAACTTTGCAAGACTTGTCTTTCTTGAGCGTACAGATATTATTATTGCTTCCGTGGTATGTTTTAGCTTGCTTATAACAGTAATAATTGCTAAGATGGTAGGAAGCACATTACCAATAGCAGCAAAGACCTTGCATCTGGATCCAGCTATAATGGCAGGACCATTGATAACTACCCTTGTTGATGCATTGGCTTTATCCATATATTTTAAAATAGCAATGAATTTCCTAAATCTATGAGTATAAACGGCGAAAAGCCGTTTTTCTTTTGCTGTAATAAACTTTTAATATAATAGTGTAGTAGTTAATGTTATAATTTAATTATTGTATGTACATAATGGAGGTTTAGATATGAGGTTTTATAGAAAAGTCATTCCATTTATATTGATACTGATTCTGCTTGTTTCTGCTGTAAGTGCCGAGTCCTACAGTATACAAGATGAAAGAAGATATGTAGTAAGGAATGCTTATCAAATAAAAAATGATGGTGCTAAAGAAGTATATAACCTGAATATAAAGGTTCTTGCAGGTTCAGATACAGATTCATATTACCAAAAGAATTTAGCGTTTAATATTTCCCCTTTTCCTAGTTCTTTGTCAACAGATGAATGGGGAAATACATATGCTCATATCAATATTAAAGAATTGAAGCCAGGTCAAAAAATTGATGTAATTGTTGATAGGGAAATATTAAATGGGGGAATTTCCTATAATAAAAGCATTTATGGTATAAAGGCAGATTATAAGGATTTTTTGAGTAATCCTTCAAATTACAAGTATATTTTGCCTGGAGAAAAGATTGAGAGCGACAATCCCCAGATAAAAGCAAAGGCATTGGAGCTTACTAAAACAGGCACCATTGTGGAGAAGGCAAAGAAAATATATGATTTTGTAAATTTACATATAAAATATGATGCGACTCCTAATTACGCAAACAAAGGAGACCTTAGCGGTTTTATAACTGGAAGAGGAGTATGTGATGAATATGCTTCTCTGTTTACAGCATTGTGCAGAGCCGCAGGAATACCCTCCAGAGTTGTAGAAGGATATTGGTTGGAAGATGAAGTAAAAGAAAATAAATGGACTGATGTATCTGACAGAAGACATTCCTGGAGTGAATTTTATCTGCCCGGGGAAGGATGGATTCCTGTAGAGCCTACCTTTATATATACCTATAATGGGAAGCGTGTTCCCAATGAAAACTATTTTGCCAATATAGGAGCGGAAGATAAGCACTTGATAACCAGCTATATGAGCAATCCTATAATAAATGATATAGATGTTCAGTATTCCTACTATGAATCAGATAGTGTCGGTATGAAGCTTATATCAGGTGAGGAAAGCATAATGCTGCTGCCTAAAGATAGTGAAGGCTCATCCAAAAAATCTCTCACAGATATTGAGGGGAATTGGGCTAAAGACTATATTCAGAAATTATATGAGGCAGATGTGGTGCTTCCGAGGGAAGGCAGTATGTACAAGCCAGGAGAGAATATAACAAGAGCTGAGTTTGCTGCCTATCTTGCCAAAGCCATAGGGCTTAAAGAAATTGAGGGAGCAGGAAACTATAGGGATGTCTCATCTTCTAATCCCTATGCAGGATATATTGAAGCAGCCTCCAAAGCAGGATTGATACAGGGTTATAATGGATATTTCTATCCGGAATACAATATAACAAGACAGGATGCGGCAGTAATAATGGAGAGGGCATTGAAGTTTCTAGGCAAGAATCAGGTAAAGGGTTCTTTAGTATACAGTTTTGCAGATAGCAAGGATATTTCTGATTATGCAACTGATGCTGTAAAGCTTATGTATGAGCTGAACATAATGAGTGGAAAACCAGGCAACCTATTTGCTCCAAAGGATTTTACCACCAGAGGAGAAGCCGCAAAAATTATATGGACATTCATGGGATTGTTATAAGACATCATTGAAGGTGAATTTTAATATAATACATAAAGGTGAATTTAGGTATAAGCTATGTAATAGCTAAAGTATTTTCATACAAGACTTGCTAATGGTACTTAAGAACTGAGCCTTAGAAACAGTCGTATGCGAGACATGGAGGTCGAGCAAGCTTTCACAGGTCACGGATGGCTGTTGAAAGCGTTAGACTTTTCTTAGGCTCAGTTATTTAGTACCATCAAGGATTGTATACTAATACTGTGCTATTACATAGCTTATATTGTGCTATCACATAGCTTATGCCTTTAGCTTATACTTTTGCTATTACATGTCTTATACTTTATATCACATAGCTTATATTGTGTTATTACATAGCTTATGCTTTATAAAGATCTTTCTTTTTTAAGAAAGGTCTTTTATTTTTTGGATAAAGATGCTATAATTAATACGAACATATGTTCGTAAATTTTACATATAATTATACCAAGATGCCTTGCGGTGGGAGAGAATAATATTTAATAAGAGCGGTGATATCATGACTAAAAGGATAATAATGCATATAGACGTCAATTCTGCTTACCTATCCTGGCAGGCTGTATACGACTTGCAAAGAGGAGCGGACGT
>Ga0134091_1002706_pt1 | contig 11643 bp, 10 predicted proteins | sample 2_5taG_FD_94451 | JGI IMG/M metagenome (GOLD analysis project Ga0134091, IMG submission 94451) | Switchgrass degrading microbial communities from high solid loading bioreactors in New Hampshire, USA - 2_5_20_6_A2 metaG | ecosystem: Engineered > Bioreactor > Semi-continuous > Anaerobic >...
CTAATAATTTTTCAAAGTCAAATTTACTGGTATTATTAAACCCCTGCTTGGAAATTCTATTTAAAACGGGGTCTACGTTTTGAAGTCCGGATTTTTTTAATGTTTCATAGCGTTTCAATACTTCCTGCTTAGTAGGTGCAAGGACGCAATCAAACCTTCTAAGTACAGCCATGGGAAGTATTACATCACCGTACTGTTCTTTTTTGTACGGTCCTCTTAAAAGTTCCGCTATGCTCCAAATAAAGTTCACCTTTTCCTGGAAGTTAACCAAATTCATCACTCCTATAAGCTTAACAATTAAGTCCATTAATTAAATATTTGGTATATATCAATTTAAATCCTGCATTTTCAAATATTCTCTATTCTTTTAGCTTTTCCTTTACAATCTATGGTTTTCAAACTCTTATTTGCTTTTTAAAATATGCGAGCAACCTAAAAACATAAAAAAACCATAGTTCCAAGGCACACCTTTACCTTTTCCCTATGGTTTACTAATAGTATTTTATTTCTCCTACATATCCCTTCTCCCGGCAAAAGCCCGCGAAAGGGTTACTTCATCAGCATACTCAATATCCCCGCCTACAGGCAGTCCTTGGGCCAGTCGGGTTACCCTAATTCCCAAAGGTTTAATCAATTTAGCTAAATACATGGCTGTAGCTTCCCCTTCTACATTAGAATTAGTGGCCAGGATGACTTCTTTTACATTTCCTTTCTGCAAACGCTGGAGAAGTTCTTTTATCTTTAATTGTTCAGGACCGATGCCCTCCATGGGAGAGAGCGCACCGTTTAAGACATGATAATACCCTTTATATTCCCTGGTCCGTTCTAAGGCCATCACATCCCGGGGGTCTTCTACTACACAGATTAAACCGGCATCCCGATTAGGATTACTACAAATCCGACAGGGATTTATATCTGTCAAGTTAAAACAAACAGAACAATGGCCCACTTTTTCTTTAGCATCGATTAAGGCTTTAGCTAAAGCCAGGGCATCTTCTTTTGAACCTTTCAAAACATGAAAGGCTAGCCTTTGTGCTGTTTTTGGCCCGATACCTGGAAATTTCGCAAATTCTTCAATAAGTTTGGCTACAGCATCGGCATAGTAAATCATTTAAAACAGTCCCGGCATACCTGGAAGTTTCATTCCTCCGGTTATTTTCCCCATCTCTGTTGCTACCATTTCCTGGGCCTTACGTAAAGCCTCATTACAAGCAGCCATTACTAAGTCTTGCACCATTTCCGCATCATCGGGATCTAAAACTTCCGGTTTAATTTCCACTTCCACAATCTCATTTTTACCGTTGGCTACAACCCGCACTACTCCCCCGCCGGCAGTAGCCTCTACCGTTTTCTGCTCCAATTCTTCCTGTAGTTTAAGCATTTGAGCTTGCATTTTTTGTACCTGTTTCATCATTTTATTCATATTACCACCGCCAAAAGCCATTGCCATTCCTCCTCAATTAATCTTTTATTTCCACAATATCCCCTCCGAACAGTTCTAAAGCCTGTTCAATTATGGAATTTCCTGTATCCTTTGGGGTATTGTTTTCCTTTCTTTCTTCACCTTCTAATATGCACTTTATCTGTACTTCTAAACCGGCAATTTCCTTGATTATTGCTTGTAATAACTCTTTGTTTTCTAATTGTTGAACGTTGGCCCGGTGAAATTTATGGCTCTGTGGAAAGGATAATACCAGCTCACCGTCTAATAAACTAACGGGTTGGGCCTCTACTAAAAAGGCGTAAGTGGTTATCCTTTTCTGTTTTACTTTTTCTAAAATATTAGGCCACACCTTTTTTATTTCGGAAATATTAGCCGTAAGCTTTGTTTTTTCAGGTGGTGAGCTAGTTTTCTTCTCCCCTGTCGGCCCAGATGATTTCTTTAGAGGAGCTTTATGGACACTTTGGGTTAGATTTCTTTTGGTTTCCCTTGGTTCTTCACTAACACCTGCCCCGGCAGGTTTAGTAACCGAATGTTTGGCCAGGATTAGCTCCACCAGCCCTGCTTCAACCAGGATTTGAGGCTGACTGCTCCACCGCAGCTCTTTTTCTATCTCGGTCAATTTTAGTACAAACTGCCCTAACTGGGCTACACTTAATTTCTCTGCCTGAAGTTTTTTCTTTTCAAGAATTTCAGGGCTTAAAGAAATTAATTCACTGGCCGGGGATATTTTAATTAACAATAGTTCCCGAAAATGTTCTATTAAATCCTGCACTATCTCTTTAATATCCTTTCCTGATTGCAGGTAGTGATTGACCAGAGTTAAGGTCCTATTTAAATCTCCTTCTAAAATGGCCGTAGATATTTCCAGTATTTGTTCTTCTCCTAAAGTACCTAAAACCTTTTCCACATCTTCATTTTCTATATTATTTCCGGAAAAAGCAATACATTGGTCAAGGATACTAATAGCATCCCGCATTCCGCCGTTAGCTTTACGGGTAATTATATTTAAAGCACTGGGGGAAATAGTAATTTTTTCTTTATTGGTTATTTCCTCTAAATGCTCCCTGATTTCCTTTGTGCTTATTTTTCGAAAATCAAACCGTTGACACCTAGAAAGAACGGTTAAAGGTATTTTCTGAGGTTCTGTGGTGGCTAAAATAAAAATAACGTGAGCAGGTGGCTCTTCTAAGGTTTTTAGCAGGGCGTTAAATGCCTCCGCTGTCAACATATGAACTTCATCAATTATATAAACTTTGAATTTACCCTGTGACGGTGCAAATTTTACTTTGTCTCTGATATCCCGTATTTCATCTATCCCACGGTTAGAAGCAGCATCAATTTCTAATACATCTAAAAAATTGCCCTCGTTAACGGCTTGACAATTAGGGCACATATTACAAGGTTCACCGTCTACAGGTTCTAAACAATTAACGGCTTTGGCCAGAATTTTTGCTGAACTGGTCTTTCCCGTGCCTCGCGGTCCGCAAAACAAATAAGCATGAGCTACCCGGTTACTCTTAAGGGCGTTTTTCAAAGTTTTACTTACATGGTCCTGTCCTACAATTTCTGAAAAAGTCTGAGGTCGAAAGACACGATATAAAGCAATATAGGACATCTTTACCATTCCTTACTAAATATTTTATAATCCACAATAAAACATAACATAAATAAAAAAAAATAGAAAGTCCCCAAAAAGACTTTCTGTTTTTATCTAAATTTAAGGTCGTGCACCCAACCTCGAACTAAACCTTCCAAGCGTTACTCAAGCAGTTAACTCAGACCAGGCACTCCCACGGCACACATAAGGGCTTACTTACCGCTGCTTCCTCCCGGACCTGACGGGGTTCATAAGTTTATGTTGCGTAGGACCCAGCCTTCCTCGCCACTTGCTTAAGTCAGACCTCACAAGGATAGCCCTTAGTTGGGCTTCGATCCCGCTATAGCGGATTGCGGGTTACAAGGCACCGCTACCTCCCCATCTAGCACGACCAAAATTGGATTTCTTATTTTAAGACAATAAAAAGGACAGTACCAATCCAGGTTAACCCCCTGTATCCTGCCCCCGTCTCCTACTTAGTAAATGGCGGAGAGAGAGGGATTTGAACCCTCGGTACAGGTCTTACCCGTACACACGCTTTCCAGGCGTGCACCTTCAGCCACTCGGTCATCTCTCCGCGAAGCCTCTCAATAAAATTTAACTTATTTTATTTTGAGGAATTAACACATCTATTATTTTAACATAAAACAAAAAGTTTAGCCAGCCAAAAATTTTTCCAACCGATTATCCTGAGGCTGGCGCAACACCTATTCTAACATGTCCGAAACTATAAGTCAATGAGCAAAGTTCCCGAAAGAATCAACTTACTAATGTTTTTAAGTAACCAAATATATAATCTTTCTTTGCCTTATATATAATGGAGAAAGGTAAAATTGTTCCCAAGACTAAAATTGCCGTAAGAACGAAATTTAAGGTTGTGGAAGGAAGATAAAATCTATTTAATATTTCTCGCGTAATAAATAACATCAGAGGGTGACCTAAATAGATATAATACGAGCTGTCACTTATCTTTTGTAAGATTATTTTTATAAAGTTTAAATTGCTACCCTTAAGATTAACCACTACATAATAATAAAAAACTATCGCCATCATAGAAAAAGTTACCCAGGTTAAGTTTACAAAGAAACCATCGATAATGTAATTTTGTAAAATATGCAGATTATAAAATTCATAAATGTAAAGCAAACATAACCCCAAATAACCAAGGATGATTGGAAGTTGATAATTATTTATTTTTTCTTTGATATCCCGGTAATACTTACCAAAATAGCAGCCTAGAGCAAAGGCAAATAAATACTGCATAAAAAACCGATCTGAATATTTAAAATAACCATACCTAATAAACAGCAAATTAACGGTTAAAAACATTACTAATAAAACATTGGCATTATATTTATTAAAAAGATAGCGAAAAACTCCGAAAAGCAGGTAAAACTGCAAAATAGTTAAGATAAAGTATAAATGATAAACCATATCAGCCAGTAATAATTTTTCTAGGAAAAAACTCCAGGAAAAAGAATAATAACCCCTGTTTATAAAATAAAGGTAGTAGACACAGGTCCATAAGACATAAGGTATGATAATAACCTTAAATCTTCTCTTCCAGTAACGCCGATAATCAATACGGCGGTCATGATAGTTGTAATAAAGGATAAGCCCGCTAATAAAAATAAAGGTGGGAGTAGTAAATTTTAAGGACCTATTCAAAAAGGATAAGCCTAATTTAGTTAAAGGACCAGCGGTTTCCAAAAAAATAAGGTCCGCGGTAATGTGCACGAAAATAACTGCCAAACAAGCAATAGCCCTTAAATAATTTACTTCCGTTAATCTTTCTTTTTCCATTTAAACCACCATTCTTTATTTTCTAATCCAAGACCTCATAACTGCTGACTAAAATTGGTAACTTGAGATTACCCAGAACCCTTTCCAGTAATACTCCTTCTTTTACAGGATACTCAGTACCATAAGTAGCTCTGATGGCGGCAGTAATAAATTGAACACCTCTATCTAAAGCAATAGGTAAACTGTCTTTTTGTAAAATGCTACCCACTATTACGCTGGCAAATATATCGCCGGTGCCGGGGTAGTGAGCAGGAATATAAACACACCTAACTTTCCAAAAATGACCATCCTCACGATTATAAGCAATCACACTGGTGTTTTTTGATAAATCAGGTTCCGGAACACTCGTTATTATTACAATCTTAGGACCCATTTCTGAAAGTCTAACCAGCCAATTTTTAACTTCTTTTTCGGTAATGTCTAAGTTATATTCCTCATCTAAAAGAAAAGCAGCCTCCGTAAAATTAGGGGTGATAATATCTGCCTTTTTAATTAGCTCCCGCATTTGAGTGACCATTTCCATGGTCATGGTGCTATACAACATGCCGTTATCAGCCATCACCGGGTCAATAACCACCAAAGGATTATTACTAGAAAAATCATCAATAAATTTAGATACTATCTTGATTTGCCGGGGAGAGCCTAAAAAGCCACTGTAAATACAGTCAAACTCAATACCCAGCTTTCGCCAATGATTAATATGTTCTTCTAAATAATCAGTTAAATCAAGAAAGGCATACCCCTCTATATCCGTATGTGATGACAATACCGCAGTTGGCACGGCACAAACCTCTACTCCCATTGTAGAAAGTATCGGTATAACCACTGATAATGAGGAACGGCCAAAGCCGGAAAGATCATGAATAGCCGCTACCCGATTAACCGTTCTTTGCACGACGATCACATCCTTAATCAAAAAATGTCTATCAAAACAAATTTCTCATAATTTTATACCTATTTCAACCATAAATAAAAAAATACTTAAAATAAATAACTCTTTTCTAACAACATAGTATAACATAATGAAACATAAAAAAAATTCCACCTTTGGTGGAATCCAAATATTTTCACTAATGGGCTATTTTACATTTAAAAAATGATGACAACTTTTTATACCAAATATACCGCGAGGAGACAATAAAGGAGTGACAGTTATGCTCAGTAAATATTTTTAAACAAGCAACCTCTTCCATTAATGTATCTGTAATCATTTTTACAAAATAATCTTTCTCCTTGGAAATTTTTACGTTATCATCAATAACAGGTTTGCAAAACTCAATATGCCTCACTCTTTCGAAGGGAATTATAATTTGAGGATGTTGGTTGCAAAAAAATATTAATTTATTTTTCAGTAATACTAATTCTCCCTGGAAATTCTCTAGAGTTGTATTAAAATCCGCCAAAAGAATTTCCGATAAACAGTGCTTATTTCTAATCTTCTCCAGTTTCCATTGGGAAAATTTTTCAACCAGCTGGTCAAAAACTAACACCAACAATATTGTGGTCAAGAAAGGAAATATGGCACCAAGATAGATACTAATCAATAATCCCCAGCCTAAAAGATAAACACCCAAAAAGATGGTTATTTTGGAATATTTCATTATTATCACCTCTTTCAAGCATAAGTATTTTCCTCTACAAACTGATAAGACAAAGGGGACCCTAGATAATGAGCAATAATTATGTTTAAGGGAAATGTTAGCAAATTACTTAGATTAGGGCAAATAAGAATTTTAATTTTCCGAAATTAGTAGACAAAATATCTTAATAATAACTTTGAAACAAATAAATTAAATAAGATAAATTTACTACACAAATAAAAAATACCCAGGTTGTTAGTTTACCTGGGTTTTTAAAATCAATTTACTAAAACTGATGATTATTTTATAATAACATTAAGTAAACTTGTCCACAGCTTTTTTCAGAAAGTCATCATGTTCACTTTAAATAAAAGGGGGATTGCTAATGGAAAATACTCTAAAGCAAATCCTTGGTGAACTGCAAAATCTCAATCAGAAATTTAATAACCAGGAAATTAAAATTGACAACCTGGCAGCTAAAACTGACAAGTTAGAAACTGACCTACTGGAAGTTAAAGCCGAATTACAGTCTGTTAAAACTGATTTGCAGTCTGTTAAGAATGAAGTTCAGTCCGTTAAAAATGATATGCAATCTGTTAAAGATGAAGTACAGTCTGTTAAAAACGACATGCAGTCTGTTAAAGATGAAGTTCAATCTGTCAAAAATGACATGCAGTCTGTTAAAGATGAAGTTCAATCTGTCAAAAATGACATGCAGTCTGTTAAAGCTGAAGTTCAATCTGTCAAAAATGACATGCAGTCTGTTAAAGCTGAAGTTCAATCCGTTAAAATCGACATGCAATCTGTTAGAGATGAAGTACAGTCTGTTAAAAATGACATGCAGTCCGTTAAAGCTGAACAGCAATCTATGAAAAATATGTTAACTTCTCATAATGAACATATTCAACAATTAATTAAAATCGTAGGAACAACAAATTCCTATTTAGAAGAATTAAAAACAATACAACAGAAACAAGAATTAATCTTAGAAAAACTTTCTCTCCGTTCCATTACCCAAGAGGCGGAAATTAATGCACTTAGATTAATTAGATAGAAAATTTCAATTCTACCATCTATTAAGATGGTTTTTTCTTTAATTTTTTTAATAACTAGATATTAAATTTTAGGAAGTTTACATCATGTAAGTTTGCCATTTGAAGGGCTTATTTTTTATTGTAATTCTTGCATTGTAATATTTATTAACTCCATACTTTCATTTAAACTTTGTAAAGCTCTTGATTGTTCACTGGTTATTTCTGTGGTGTTTTTTATCATTTCAAAAACCTCATTATTTGCTGTTAATATTTCGTTTAAGATATCATTTACCGTTTCCGTAGAGGCTCTGGATTGGTCTGCCAGTTTTTTTATTTCTTCTGCCACTACGGCAAAACCTCTACCGTGCACACCTACCCTGGCACTTTCTATCATTGCATTTAAAGCAAGTAAATTGCTTTGTTTTGCTATATTTTCTACTAAGGATAATATTTTATTAATTTCCTTAATTTTTTCCAAAGTTAATCTTCCTTTATTCTCCATTAAATGGGAAGAAGATTCTATTTCTTCTGAACTTGCCGTTAATTCTTCTATTGTTGCTGTAATATTTAATAATTGTTCTGATACCTTTTGAGCTACTAAATGGTTTTTTTCAATTAATTCTCGTGTTTTCATTTCTTTTTCAAGATATAAAGATATCATTTTACTGGCTATCCTTACTAATGGAGCAGTAGTTTGTATATCTCCTGCTATTGCTATATCTCCTACTCTTTTTCCATTGACTATAATAACACAGTTACATCCTTGCCTGATGTCTTTACCTTGTTTTTGGAAATATTCTTCATCTTCTTTTGTAACTATATATTCATCCATTTCTCCTGCAATAATTCTTCTGGCGATATCATGAACTCTGCCAATTCTTTCTTTTAATGTAGCTTCAATTATAACTCCGCCTTCTTTGCAAATGATGAGATTATAACCCGTTTCCCTTGAAATTATCTCTGAAAGTCCTCGCAATAAGTCTATATTCTTTTCTAACATCTTCTCATGTCCTCCCTTTTATATTATTTATTGACATGATATGTATATTTTGTTTAAAAAACCGTACTTATTGCCACTTAATTTGATTATAACAGTTTTTTTAGATTTCAATCTCCAAAGCTACCGGACAATGATCACTTCCCAGTATTTCTGAATGTATTTGGGCATCTTTGATTTTAGTTTTTATTCTATCCGAAACGAGAAAATAATCGATTCTCCAACCTGCATTCCTTTCTCTTGCCCGAGTAATGTAAGACCACCAAGTGTAAGCATCTCTCTTGTCAGGGTAGAGATAGCGAAAAGTATCAACAAAACCTGACTCCAAAAGTTCCGTCATTTTTTGCCTTTCTTCATCGGTGAAACCTGCATTTCTTGTGTTTGCTTCAGGATTTTTAAGGTCTATTTCCTTATGAGCAACATTCAAATCACCACAAATAATTGTGGGTTTATGAGCATCAAGTTGTAATAAATAATTACGAAAATCATCCTCCCAAATCATACGATAATCAAGTCTGGCCAGACCTCTTTGAGAATTTGGGGTATAGACGTTAACCAGATAAAAATTATTATATTCTAGAGTTATTACCCTCCCTTCCTGATCATGTTCCTTAATCCCGATTCCATAAGCAACTGATAGGGGACTCTCTTTTGTGAAAACCGCAGTCCCGGAATAACCTTTTTTTATAGCATGATTCCAATACTGTTGATAGCCGTCTAAGTCCAAATCAATTTGACCCTCTTGCAACTTTGTCTCCTGAATTGAAAAAATATCCGCATCTGTTTCCCGAAAATATTCTAGAAAACCTTTCTTTAAACAAGCCCTCAGACCGTTAACATTCCAGGAAATCATTTTCATCGTTAGACCCACCTTTGCAATTGTTCTTGTATGTTTATATTTTTGTTTCTATTATGACATATTTGTGACATATAGACTATCGTAATATAAAAAAGAGGCTACAGCAAAATCCTGTAACCCTTTTTTATCTGGCGGAGAGAGTGGGATTCGAACCCACGGTACGGTTATGCCGTACACACGATTTCGAGTCGTGCGCCTTAAACCGGACTCGGCCATCTCTCCAGATTTAGTTTTTAGTGGCTGGTGGCTAGTTTTTTCGTAGATTTTTAAAGAATTCTTGCATTAATTCAATACATTCTTCTTCTAACACCGGGCCGATTATCTTTACTTGATGGTTAAAACCGGGAAACTGTAATAAATTCAACTGACTTCCGGCTGAACCGAACTTTGGTTCTCTGGCTCCGAAAACAAGAGTTCCTATGCGGCTATTAATTAAAGCACCGGCACACATAGGACAAGGTTCAATAGTCACATATAAAACAAGGCCTGTTAACCTCCAGGTACCCAGGCTTGCCCCGGCATCCCGTAAAGCCATTATTTCCGCATGAGCAGTAGGGTCATTTAAAGTAATCCTTTGGTTACGACCCCTTCCTATTATTTCTCCATCTTTAACCACAACGGCACCTATGGGAACTTCATTTTCATTGAAAGCTTTTTTGGCTTCCTCTAATGCTTCTTTCATAAAAAACTCGTGAAAATCCTTCAATAGGTGGCCACCTCTGATAAAAAGAAGGACAGGAACATGCCTACATTATCCTGCCTCCTACATTTTCTTGCATCTTGTTTCCTGCCTCATGCCTCTAGAATAAAATGGTGCGCCCGAGAGGACTCGAACCCCTGGCACGCGGTTTAGGAAACCGCTGCTCTATCCTCCTGAGCTACGGGCGCAAAATAGTCCATTTATGATGATACTATGAAAACATTAGTTTGTCAATTAATATAAATAACCCAATTCTTTCATAACCCAAAGTAAACGGTAAAAAGTAATTAACTATATACCTGCTGACAAAATACTCGAATTTCTCAGGATTTACTTGATTTTGCATATCCGGTTTTGGTTCATGGTATTCCTTTCCTATAAAAACATCATCACTATCATCTGCGTTTTTCTTTTTAAAGGCATGTTTTGTGTAGACACTATTTATCATTTTTATAGGAGGATTGCTTATTAAATCATTATTACGGGTTGTGACCCAAACTTCATACTCCTGACCGGGTTCTAAACCACCAATTATTCTTTCTTTCACCTTATAAGAAAAATCAGAGTAACCTACTGATATTCCTTCTATTCCTGCGCCTTTGTTTTTTACTTCTATTTTATACTCCGCTTCTTTCTGCTGAACCGCTTCTATAATATCAAACACTATTTCTTTGGTTGTTACTTGAGAAATCTTAAGCATTTGCGGATTTTGAGCTAAAGTGAAGGCACATCCATAATTCCCTGTAAATTCAGAGCTCCTTCCTGCCTGAGTCCTAATCTTTACTTGATAATAATACCGGGTATTAGGCTTTAAGAAGGTATCACGAAAGACAGGCTCATTGCTGTACCCTATTAGCTTGTATTCCCCTGACTCTTTTTCCGCCCGATAAATCTCATATTTTTCGGTAAGAGTTAAAACATCACCGCGAAAACCTTCTACTATATTGGTAATTACCGGAGCTTCTACCCCTAAAGCTTTAAGTATGGCCCGGTAGTACCTGCTTTCTCCTGGGGCTACCCAACCGGGAGAGAATAGTATTTCCAGGGAGTCGGCGCTTAAAGGTACTACTTTAAGCACTTCCGGAGGGTCGATTAGATAATCAGGAGCAGAAATATCCCTGTATATAGGAGTTGAGGCATTAGGTATATTCACAAAGTTTTCCTCTGAATCATCCTCCGAATACTGCCATTGTATTTCTAAAGGTCCCGGTACCCTCCATCCCTTAATAACTGGACTAGGCAGGCTTTCTCCTTGGTCATTAAAAGCTACTATATAATATTCATGGCAAGGACCTGGGTTAACTTCTGCACCTTTTAATTCCAGTAAAACATACTCAGCTTCTGTGCCCTTTGATGCCTTTACTTCTCCCGGACTGATCACCGGAGGAGAGGCTGTTAAGTCAGCATAAGTATTTACATCACCTAAAGTGATTAATAATTCCCCATCTCGGTAAATCTTATAGCCCAGAGCACCTTTAACTTTTTCCCAGGTTAAATTAACCTGATCCGGCCGGTTGTTTACTTTTAAGTCCGGTATGCTCAATAGGGTTTTTACGGTTAAGGTAGGCGACCAATCTGTACAAACTCCGTCACCGTTTTCTGCTCGCAACCGAAAATAATAGGTAGTTA
>Ga0134091_1002709_pt1 | contig 11629 bp, 7 predicted proteins | sample 2_5taG_FD_94451 | JGI IMG/M metagenome (GOLD analysis project Ga0134091, IMG submission 94451) | Switchgrass degrading microbial communities from high solid loading bioreactors in New Hampshire, USA - 2_5_20_6_A2 metaG | ecosystem: Engineered > Bioreactor > Semi-continuous > Anaerobic > Digestate...
ATATGCATATCTTGTTACGAGAAAAATGCGCGCAGACTAGCATAGTGGAAAAATCTAATAAAAAGGGGGATTTTTGGTATGCAAGTTCCAAAAAAATTAACAAAATTAATTATTGGGTTTATTCTAATTGCGATTTCATTAGCTGGCTGTTCTAACGCCACTACTAGCGATGCTCAAAAGGGAGACACTTCTAGCAGCAATAACAGTTCTCAAACTAATAATGGGGCAGCAGAAGATAACACATCATCAGAAGAAGTTAAAAAAGTTGAAATACCTGAAGGTATAGAATTAACTTGGTATATGCGTGGAGGTTCTAGTTCAGCTAAATGGCCAGTTGATGCTATGAAGTGTATAGAAGAACTCGAAAAACGAACCGGTATCAATATTAAATTTATTGAAGTCACTGAAAGTCAAGATGATCAATATAAAATGATGATTGCATCAGGAGATTATCCGGATTTAATTCATTGGACTCATCATGCTACATATCCAGGAGGAGTTGCTAAACTTGTTGAAGACGGAGTAGCAGTAGAGCTTAACCAATTGATTGAAGACTATATGCCTAATTTTAAGAAAATACTAGAGAAATACCCGACCATAAGGAAAGAACTAGTTACTGATGATGGTAAATATACTTTCTTTTCATTTCTTAATCCACTAGAAAGTGAGACAGATAAGCTAAAAGTAGCAACTACAGGATTTGTAATGCGTAAAGACTGGCTGGAGAATGTAGGATTAGATGTGCCAACAAATATAGATGAATGGTATGAAGTGCTTACAGCGTTTAAAAATTCAGACCCTAACAACAATGGACAACAGGATGAGATTCCGTTTGACGGTACAGGATTGGAAATGTTTGCTCCGGCGTTCGGACTCAGATCAACGTATTATCTAGATCCGGAAACAGGAAAAGTCAAGTATGGACCAATTGAACCTCAGTTTAAGGAATATCTAGCAACACTAAATAAATGGTACAAAGAAGGTCTTATCGGGAACAACTCCATTATTTCAGATTCAAAAGTTACTGATAATAATATTACATCTGATTTAGCAGGATCTTTTAAGGGATTGGATAATGCATGGGATAAATATCTGAAAACGCTTCAGGAGAAAAACCCCAATGCTGATTTTGTGCCGGTGCCGTGGCCTGCCACTGTAGATGGCAAAGTTTATACGGATAGGACAGAACTACAATCTCATATTAATAAAGAAACTACAATAATAACGACGAGTTGTGAATACCCAGAAGTTGCGGCTACATTGATAGATTATATGTATAGTGACGAAGGCTCATTCTTGCTTTCATGGGGTATTGAAGGTGTAAACTTCGATTATGTTGATGGTAAGCCGGTATTTAGAGAATATGACGGTGAAACTGATAGCTTAGCTGCGTATGTAAGACCCCATCTGTCTCTACCTAAATTTGGTTACGTAGAGGCACATATAGCTGCTTTCTCAGAGCAGCGTATAACTGCTGATAGAGTGTGGGCTCAAGCTTCTAGTGATTTGATAATACCTAAAATGATCAGTTTCACAGTTGAAGAGAACAATAAAATTATTGATTATTCTGAAGGTACTGATACTCAAAGTATGATTGCGAAATTTATTATGGGAGAAGAACCGTTGAGTAATTTCGATGCTTATGTTGAAACAATGAAGAAAAAACATAATGTTGAAGAGATAATTCAGATATATCAAGATGCATTAGACAGATATAATGCGCGGTAGTAAGATGTAGCAAATTATATAATTGCTAACAAAACAATTAGATGACCCATTGTAGATACCTTAAAGGATGCAATAAACTTTTGTAAAAGTATTTAAATATGCGGTATATACAATGGGTCGTTTTCATAATTCGTATGAATTAGTTATATACAAGAATAAAGTAATATGCAAATACAAGTTGATTAATTTTGAAGGTAAATAGTAATATGAATTAGTTGCAAAGGTCGAATAGTATGAGATTAAAAGCAAGAGACGTTACGAAAAATTCCAACATGTTTATTAAATATATTATTTCATATGTATGTGTGATGCTATTGCCTGTAGTAATTTTAAGTCTTGTTGTATTTGGAATTTTTGTAGAACGTTTGAAAAATGAGATAGTAAATAACACTATAAGTGCACTAAATAAATCAAAATTAATGATAGACACTCAAATCAGCCAAATCTATGGCACTTATTATCAGATAATGGATATTAATAAGACTCTAAAAACGTACATTTATGTGGATACACCTTCTCCTATAAATGATCTTTATATAAAAAATGAGCTTAGGAAGCATATAGCATCTAATTTTTTTATAAGCGAAGTTGTTTTGTGTTCGAAAAATAATAATTATATTTACACAAGCGAGGGCGTATATCCTAAAAGCCTTTTTATAAATAGTATATATTGCTATGATAATTGGAATATAGAAGACTTTGAAAGAGATATATTTGATGCTCCAAGACCTTTTGTTAGACCAGCAGAAACGGTAAATAAAGATGAACGATATGTTACGTTTGTGTTTCCGCCATATATGTCCACAGATATACCTAATTCGGCTTTGCTATTTTTAGTGCGAGAAGAAAAAATAGCGAATCTATTATTGAGTAATGTGGATAAATTTGATGGTAATAGCTTTATTGTAGATAATAAAAATCAGATTATTACCGTTACTAATAATGAAGTTGTATATTTTAATGAATTAAAAGAGGTAATAGCTTCTGAAACCAGACGGGATTACATGTTTGAAAAAAAGATAGGTGGGGAAAGTTTTTATGTTTTTGTTACAAAATCTGATTATCTAGGATGGAAGTATGTTTCCCTTTTGCCTGCAAAATCAGTTATGAGTGGTGTAGTTGAATCGAAAATTGCCTTTTTTGTAGGATTGATTATGATATTTATACTAGGGACAGCCATTATTTTGTTTTTCATGAAAATTAATTATGAACCTATAAAGCAGTTGAAAGCATATATAGAGAAACTGTTGAACAGAAGTGGAGAGAATCTCAATGAAATAGAAACTGTACGAGAAGCGATAGATTATTTAGCAAATCAAAATGCTAAATTGTCCAATGATATAAAGAAGAGCATAGTAGCGTTAAGAGATTCCTTGGTTTTTTCCCTTATTAGAGGGCAAATAAATAGTATTGAAGAGTTTAACTCATATGGGAAAGAAATAGATATTAATTTTAGTAAAAAAATATTCCAGATAATTATTATAAGAGTAAGTTTAGGAAGATATGATAGAAAAGTTAATAGACAAAATATTATTGATGTTTTTGATGAATGTGTATTTTCCGGTTATGAATATTTTATAAGAGAAAACGTTCAAAAAAATGAATACATTGGCCTATTAGCATTTGATGAAATAAATAAAGATAGGTTGAATGAGATGTTGAGAAATTTTATGGAGAAATTCAGAAGGGAGTATAATACATTTGTTACCATAGGGGTAGGCGATGAGTGCAGAGATGTACAAGCGTTGCCTCGTTCATATATGAATGCTTCTACTGCATTAAAGCATATGTTTATCAGGGGTAACAACCAAATTATACATTATAACGAGATTATTAATTACAGTCTTAGAATAGATGATTATCCTCACGAGGAGATAAAAGAATTAAATCGATTGATAAGGCAGGGCAACATTAAAAAGATAAAACAACTAATCAACTGGATTATTGATTATATAAAAAAAAAGGATACTCCTATTTTTATAGCCAGAGCTATCTGCTTTGAAATTATTTATGAAGTATTCAAAGCAGATGAGGATGTTGTATTAGAAAATAAATACCCTGATATTTTCGTTTTAGAAAAGATAGACACTTTAGAACAATTATCGGATATTATAAGTGAATTGTGTTTAGATATTTGTACTGCACTCAAACGCAAACGAGAAAACCTGTATGAAGAAGAAAATTTTATAGATAACATTATTAATTTTATAAAACAGAATTATGATAACTGTAATTTTAGCACTCAAATGATAGCGGATAATTTTGGAATGGGTCTTTCGTATTTATCTCAATACTTTAAGGCTAATGTAGGAAAAACTATTTCGGATTATATTACAGAGCTTAGGATTCAGAAAGCAAAGAAGCTGCTTGACTCAACCAACTTCTCGATCTCTAATATTTCGGAAGAAGTGGGATACTACAATGTATCTAGTTTTATCAGAAGATTTAAACAAGTAACTGGAATTACTCCCGGGGAATACAGGGAGAAAGCAGTCAAATAGCATTAAATTATAATAAATTGTATATAAAAAAATGTGCATTTACTTATTAAAGTCATTTAAATATAATCGTTGTTACAAGTAAAATTATAAACCGAACTATACAGTGGAATGAGGAGAGGGGGAAGAGGTATCTATAATGTTTTTTTCTAAGAAAATATTATTAAAGAGCTTTTATATATTAATATTTTTTGTAATGGCATTTACACTATTATTTCAAGATATAAAGGTATATGGTTCTTCGGGAATAGAAATGCGGGAAAATAAATCAAATTATTTCGGTTTTGAAGAAAAAATATCGTATAGCAAAATGAAGGAATACTATGAGAAGCAAGGATTAAAACCAGTGGAGGATGTAGAGATTACTATAAAACCCGACATGATAGTCAGCTCTAGTAACGGGAATATACCAATTGTATCTGATTTAGATGGTAATGCTGAAGATGTGCTTTTATGGACAGATGAATATGATTGGTTTGAATGGGAATTTTATGTAAATAAAGCTGGGTTATATGAGATAGATGTCGAGTATTATCCCTTTGAAGGAACTGGTTCTACTATACAGCGGGCTATTTGGTTGGATGGGAAAGTGCCTTTTGAGGAGGCGAACAATATACCGTTTTATCGTGTATGGAAAGAAGAAGGAAAGCCGAAAGTCAATAATATAGGTAATGAAGTCTGGCCTAAGCAGATAGAAGAAAAGAAATGGTTAGTTCAAACTTTAGTAGATAGTGCCGGTTTTCAAGATGACCCTTTGTTATTTTATCTTTCAGAAGGTAAGCATACTCTGCGTATGGTATTTGTGGATCAACCTATGGCTATAGGGAAAATTATACTAAAAAGCCCGCAAAAAATATTATCATACGCAGAAGTTTTAGATATGTATAAAAAAAATGGGTATAAGGAAGCAACCAAAATTGTGAAGTTCCAAGCGGAGGAAACGGAATTTAAGAATGATCCAACCATAAGGAGAGAAAGTAGCAGTGATCCTAAAACGGACCCAATGTCTCCCGGGCATAGACTTTTAAATGTAATGGGTGCGAGGAGATGGAAGAGTGGTAATCAGTCTATAACTTGGAAGTTTAATATTGAAGAAGACGGGTTGTACAAAATTAGTATGAGGCTAATGCAGAATTATGATGATGGATTGCCTTCTTACCGACAAATTATCATTGATGGGAAAATACCTTTTGAAGAGTTAAAAGCATACAAGTTTGAGTTTGTTAAAGACTGGCGGGAGGAAATTCTAGAAGATGAAAATGGAGAACCATATTTATTTTATTTTACAAAAGGCGAACATGAAATAACAATGACGGTAAAGCATGGAGCTTTAGGTAATTTGGTTGAGAGAACTAAAGAAGATTTGTTATTTCTTTCTGAGTTGAACAGAAAAATTATTATGATAACTGGAACTGATCCAGATCCAAATTATGAATATGAGTTGGACAGAAAAATTCCAGGACTTATTGATGATTTATTGTATCTTGCAAATAGAATGGACGAAAATGCAGATATTTTAGTTGATATTTCATCTAAAGTGCCTTCAATGGCTAACAATTACAGACAAATAGGAGATCAGTTAAGAGATTTAGCTAGTAATCCGGACAAGATTTCAAAAGCTTTAAAGGATTTGGAAAATGCTCAGGTGAATCTTGGTTCTTATATTACGAGTTTGCAAAGCAGACCGCTTGTTATTGATTATTTTATTATATCCCCTCCAAATGTTGATAATAACATTAAAAAATCAAATTTTCTAGAACGTCTAAAAGTAACGTTTATTAATTTTCTCTCTTCATTTTCTAAGGATTACAATAGCATAGGGAATATTTACAAAGATGAAGAAGATGGACAAATTTTAAATGTATGGATTGCTAGGGGAAAAGAGTGGGCTGAAATTCTTAAAGAAATGGCGGATGAAGATTTTACCCCAAAGACTGGAATTAATATTAATATGAATGTGGTACCTTCGGGTCAGCTTGGGGCAGGAAGTGTTAACACTTTGATGTTATCAATTATTTCTGGCACAGCTCCAGATGTAGCATTGGGCGTGGATGCCAGATCGCCTGTAGAGTTTGCATTTAGGGATGCAGTAACAGATTTGACGACTTTCTCCGATTTTAAGGAAGTGGCTGAAAGATTTTATCCTTCTATATTAATACCATATAGATATAAGAACGGTGTATTTGCATTGCCGGAAACTATGGATTTTACTGTACTATTTTATAGAAAAGATATAGTTCAAGAACTTGGGTTAAAAATACCTGACACCTGGAATGAAGTCTATCAAGATGTATTGCCTAAATTATATGAGAACAATATGAATTTTTATTATCCTTCTACATATAACGGTTATGGATTATTTTTATTCCAAAATGGAGGTAGTTATTATAAGGATAATGGTACTAGATCGGCTTTGGATACCCCTGAAGCTTACAAGGCATTTAAACAATGGACGGATTTGTTTATAAGCTATGGCATCCCGGTAGAGACAAATTTCTTTACAAGGATGAGGAATGGAGATACTCCAATAGGAATAGCAGGATATTCTCATTACATGCAACTTTCCACATCAGCTCCTGAGCTATATGGGAGATGGAGTATTGCTCCTGTCCCTGGCATTGAAAAAGCAGATGGAACCATAGATAGATCTGTAGGCTCTATAGCTTCGCAAGCTTGTATAATTATGGCACAGTCGGAAAAAAAGCAAGAGGCATGGGAATTTATTAAATGGTGGACAAGTGAAGAGGTTCAGACAAGATATGGCAGGGAATTAGAAGCCTTGCTTGGAGTAGAGGCAAGATGGAATACAGCAAATGTTAATGCGTTTAATAATCTACCATGGGATAAGGAACATATTAAAGTAATACAATATCAGTTAAGTCAAGCTAATGAGGAGCCTGTAGTTCTTGGAGGCTATTATACAAGCAGACATTTAACTAATGCATGGAATAGAATTGTATTAAATAGTGGTAATGTATATCATGAAAATGCTCGGGATTCTCTAGAAAGAGCAGTAAAAGATATAAATAAAGAATTGAAAAGTAAGCAGGAAGAGTATGGATACAGTTCTAATAGATGGAATGTCAGGTAAGGAAGTGATGAGTATATGAATTCATTAGAGATTGCAGATAAACCTAATACCAGGAGATTTTTAAAAAGAACCTTTCCCAAGTTAAATATGTGGTGGCAAAAAAATAGACTTGGATATGCTTTCTTGTTACCTTTTTTGACTCTTTTTACTATTTTTATTGTAGTGCCGGTATTAGTTGCTATTGGTCTTAGCTTGACAAACTTTAATATGTTGCAACCTCCAACTTTTGTAAAGCTTAATAATTATAAGTTGTTATTTCTTGATGATGACATATTTTTAATAGCATTGAAAAATACTCTGGTCTTTTCAATTATCACTGGACCACTGGGGTTTATAATGTCATTCCTAGTTGCATGGGTAATTGATCAACTTAGGTTTAAAGGCTTTTTTTCCTTGGCATTTTACGCACCGAGCTTAACAAGTGGTATTGCTATGTCAATTATTTGGCTTATCATATTTTCCGGGGATAGATATGGTTATTTAAACAATATACTCATAAATTTAGGATTTATTGTTGAACCAATTCTCTGGACTAAAGATGTAAATTATATTTTACCGGTCGTGATGGTTATTAGCATTTGGATGAGCATGGGAACTGGGTTTTTAGTATTCTTAGCAGGTTTTCAGAATTTAGATTCTGAATTATTTGAAGCGGGAAAGATAGATGGGATAAAGAATAAGTTTCAAGAACTGAGATATATAACTTTCCCACTGATGAAACCTCAGCTGTTATTTGGTGCAATAAATTCTATTGTTAATTCTTTTGGGGTATTTGATGTTGCTACCGCAGTAGCCGGGATGCCCAGCCCTAACTATGCTGCACATACCATTGTAGCACATCTTTACGATTATGCTTTTATAAGATTCAATATGGGATATGCTTCTGCAATAGCAGTTGTATTATTTATAATGACCTACTCCCTAGGACAGATATGCATGAGAGTATTCAAATCTGAAGAATAAACAAATAATGCCTAGATCGGAGGTCTGCAAATGAACACATTTAAGCTAAAGCGAAAGATAAAAAAAATTGCTTGGAGTAAAATTTTGGTATATATAGTATTGCTAATGTTAGTAACATTTACATCGTTACCTCTTGTAGCAATGATATGTAGAGCGTTTATGCCCCTTGAGGAACTATTTATATATCCTCCTAGGATTTTTGTTAGAAATCCAACCTTAGAAAATTTTTCTGATTTATTTATATCGTTGGATTCGTCAGATGTACCTTTTACTAGGTATATATATAATAGTTTAATAACGACTGTTATTACAGTTATCTTAACAATCGTAGTTAGTAGCATGGGCGCCTTTTCGCTAGTTAAGTATAAACCTGACGGTTCAAAGGCTATCTTTACTTTTGTATTAGCAGCCTTGATGTTTTCAAGCCATGTTACCCAAATTCCAAATTATATGGTTGTTAATAAATTAGGATTGATTGATTCCTACTGGTCTTTGATTATTCCTAAAATAGCTGTAGCTTATAATTTTTTTCTAATGAAGCAGTTTTGCGAACAAATTCCAAATGAATTGTTAGAAAGTGCACGAATCGATGGTGCTAGTGAGCTTAGACTGTTTTGGCAAATTGCTATGCCATTATTAAAACCGGCTTGGTCAACTTTAGCAGTTTTTGCATTTGTAAATAATTGGAACGATTATTTTTCTCCACTGATTTATATAGGTGACCAGGCTAAGAAGACTCTTCCTTTAGCTCTTCAAACTCTTTCAGGGGGACCGGGAGTTGTCGCACGTGCTGGAACGGTAGCAGCAGCCACTCTTGCAACAACTGCCCCAACTGTTATTGTATTTACGATCATGAAAGGTAGAGTAATGAAAACAATGGCCCATTCTGGAATTAAGGCATGAGGTGATTAATGTGAAAAAAATATTGAGGCTAATTGTGTTAGTAAGTCTAATGATTTGCATTGCAACAACTGACGTATTTGCTGATTATGTATTAGATGAAAATCATAGTCAGATTCTTATTCCAAAAACATATGAAGTGAATAAAATAATAAAAAATTTAGGCAATGCGGGTTTTATGAATGATCCACAAGATGTCTTTATTGATCACAAGGATAATATATATATTGCTGATACTGGAAATAATAGAATATTGAAATTAAATCCAGAAGGTGAAGTTGTTAAAGTTTTTGATAAGGCTGATGGTGTGCCATTCAACTCACCTCAGGGAGTATTTGTGGATCAGGAAGATAATATATGGGTAGGGGATACTGGTAATCAAAGAATTGCCACGCTTTATCCTGATGGGACCGATAGAAAAATCTATACAAGGCCTGATTCTAATTTGTTAGGGGATAATTTTATATTCGATCCAAGCAAAATTTATGTTAATTCTGTAGGTTATATATATATATTAAAAGGTTCAACCTTGATGAGTATAGATGAAAATAATAATTTTAGAGGGTTTATTGGAGCTAATAAAGTTAATTTCAGTTTAGCTAGAGCATTAATTAGAATGTTTGGAACACGAAGTCAAAGAGATAGAACGGCAAAGCCGGAACCGGATGCATATACAAATTTTACTATAGGAAAGGACGGAATGATATACGGGACTGTTGTAAGTTCGGAAAACGGAGAGCAGATAAGAAAATTGAATCCTGTAGGTAATAACGTGTATCCATCAGCTCCATTTGGATATTATGGTGAAATTTATGTTGGTGACGGAACGATTTTGCCTCCTAGCTTTGTAGATATAGCGGTACAAGATAATGGAATTATAACTGCTGTTGAAAAAAATAATTGTAAAATATATCAATATGATCAAAGCGGAAATTTAATTACAGTTTTTGGTGGAAGGGGTGCCACTAAGGGAACATTTCAGGTGCCTTCTGCTATAGATGTAGATTCTCAAGGTAATATATATTTATTAGATAGTAGCACTGGAATATTACAGAAGTATGAGCCAACTGACTTTATTAAATTAGTTCATCAAGCTGTTTTTTTAAAAGAAGAAGGCAGATATGATGAAGCAATGAATTATTGGACCCAGGTTCTTAAAATAGACGCGAATTATGCCTTAGCCCATAAAGGTGTTGGAAAACTCTATTATAAGCAGGAAAATTGGGAAGACTCTATGGGCTCTTATTTTGCTGCTGATGATAAAGTAGGCTATTCTAAGGCATATAAAGAATACCGTCATAAGTTTTTTAGAAAAAATTTCCCTGTAATTGTATTATTAGTAGCAGTTTTAGCAGCTGGATTTATAACAGTTTTTATAAAGTTAAAAAGGAAAGCGGATTATTTAGCACATCATCTAGAGTATGACGATATAACGATATAAAGATATGTTCGTGAAAGTGGGGTATTTGATTCTATGAATGCTCTTGAAATGGCTATTTTAATAATATTTCATCCTATAATTACTTTTCAGCATATAAAAAGATTGAGAGGAAAATTTCGTTATACACCTATACTGGTTATACTTTTTTTAATAATTGCTGTAAGATGTTTTTCTATTTATGTTACGCATTTTCCTCTAACTACTGTTGAATCAAGGGATGCTAATGTATTTTTAGAAATAGTTAAATTGATTTTGCCAATTGTAACTTGGACCTTGGCTTCTTATTCTATGACAACGATACTTGATGGGGAGTCTCAATTTAGGGAAACTCTTTTGGCGACAGCATACTGTATGATGCCCTATATTATAGTGATGATTCCATTAACCCTGCTTACACGCATATTAGAAGTGGATCAGGAATCTTTATATTATAGTATTGAAACTATAATGTGGATTTGGATTATATGGTTGTTGTTTTACAGTTTAAAGGAAATGAATGAATATAGTGTATCAAAGGCCGTTATTATTGCTTTGTTGAGTGTTTTTACAATGATTATAGTTTGGGCAACTGTTGTATTATTCTTTGCAATTAGTGCACAGTTTTTAAATTTTATCAAAGAAGTTTTCGTTGAATTCAGACTTAAATTTTATTAAAAGGAGAAGAAATACTATGGTATATAAAAAATGTATACTTTTCCTGTTAGTAATGTTATTTTTGTTTCCAATTGCTAATTTAAATGCTATGGCTGATAGTACTACAGCACATAACACAAGACCGGCTAAATCTAATACTAAACCTAATAAAGATATCTATATACATGGATATAATGAAATTGCACAATCATCAGAATTAATTCTCTATTTTAATAAAAAAGATTCTTCGTTAGCAATTAAAAGCAAGACCAATGGATTTATATGGACTTCTTCTGTTTCTGACAATGAGGTTGATGTAGGTAAATTAAATAATAAGATAAAAGGTGATATATCTTCTCTATTCATTTTAAAATA
>Ga0134091_1002715_pt1 | contig 11601 bp, 7 predicted proteins | sample 2_5taG_FD_94451 | JGI IMG/M metagenome (GOLD analysis project Ga0134091, IMG submission 94451) | Switchgrass degrading microbial communities from high solid loading bioreactors in New Hampshire, USA - 2_5_20_6_A2 metaG | ecosystem: Engineered > Bioreactor > Semi-continuous > Anaerobic > Digestate...
CCATATATACTACACTATATCCGAAAGTATATCAATGCAAAAAGTTTGGAAAATGAGGTAAAGGCAGCTACCTACCCCCTCCCCCGAAAAGGCTTGGGACAAGCGGCTTTTTGGTTTTTGCCCTTTGATACGCATAGGATTGTGAAAGCATAAGTGAAAAATCCAAAAAGCAAAGGTTTATGGCGTGGAAACATTTATGAAACGCATTATGTCAACCACGTTCATATATTACACCACCAAAGAACAGCTTTCAATGCAAAATGTTTTCTAATAGTGGGAGCATAAAAATTCTTATGGCTGAAAGGCCGCATATATAATAGGAAGGAATTTTGCTGTTGGCGGGATTTTTTTCACATATTATGTTGAAGTTTTACCTACTTTATGGTATTATTAAGAAAAAATTGTCGCCTTTTATGTGGGGAAATAAAGAGGAGGTAAAAAAATGATAAAAAGACTCATCTCCATGATGCTAGCCGGGATGTTGTTGGTTATCCCGTTTTGCGCCAAAGCCCTAGAAAGCGTGTTTCCGGATGTTCCGAGCCCGCAGTATGACTGGGCAATAAATGAAATAAACGAAATGACCCAGATTGGAATTATTAAAGGGTATACCGACATGACATTCAGGCCTGAGCAGGGAGTAAAGAAAATAGAAGCGCTAATATTGGCTGCAAGGATTTTGGGTTACACCAATGAAGCCAATAAATCATTCATCCTCTTTGCGGAAAGCATGTACGAAGATGCCCTTGCCAAGTACAATATCCAGTACAAAAGCGAAGTGGCGTATCTTTTATATAAGGACATATTGACGGAAGCCGAACTTCCTTTATACATAGGGAACCAAAACGCTGACGATACCCTAAAGAGATATGAAGCGGCAATTCTTTTGACAAAAATGATGGGCAAGGAAGACGAGGTTAAAAACTCAATCGGGGTTTTGTTGGACTATACCGACGCGTCCCAAATCCCGGCCTCCGCAAAGCCCTATGTTGAGTATGTAACCAATGAGGGCTTGATGAAGGCGATGGAAGTTGGCGAAAATGTAAACAATTTTGTTCCAAACTACCCTGTTACAAGGGCACAAATTTCCGTGCTTTTATACAGGATAATGAAAAAGTTAAACCTTGAGATAAAGACCGGCATAATTTTGGCGGTTAATGAAAACAGCGTCAGGATAAAGGAAAGGGAGTCATCTGCGACATACAGGATTATGCCTGATACCATCATTAAAGTTGACGGGTACAGCGCGGAACTTTCCGATATGCTGGTGGGCACGGAGATTGCCTTAACTTTCAGGGATAACACCATATACAGCGCGGAAAGCATTTCAACCATCGTTGATGAACAGTTCAAAGGAACCATCACGGCTATATCTGGAACCTCCACACAAAAGAGCATTACCGTAAAAAGCCTTGAAACCGGCGAAACAAGGAAATTCTCCTTTGCTGATGAATTCGTGGTTACATATAACGGCGCTGCCGCAAGCATAAACAGCATAAGCGTTGGCGATTTTGCGACATTGGAAATCACAAACGGAAAGATTACAGCCCTTCGCGCGGAACAAAAAGATGTCAGCGTGGAAGGGGTTGTTGAGAATATTGAGTTAGACCCCGATGTGGTAATTACCCTTAAATCCTCAAACGGTGAATTGACCGAGTATAAGGTTTCCGACAGCGTAAGCGTAAAGAGAAACGGAAAAGAGGGGATACTCAGGGACGTATTAGTGGGGGACAGCGTTAAGGCAACGGTGAGATACGGCGAGATTATTTCAATTGTGGCAACCAGCAAGACTAAAAACACAGAAGGCACAATCGCGGAAATTAACATTGCCACAATGCCCTCTATTACAATTAAAAACGCCCAAGGGCAGACCAAATACAACGTGTCCATGGATTGCGTATATGAAATTGACGGGAAAGAAGGCACGATTTACGACTTAAGGCTTGGGTCTTCAATTCAGGTTACTTTGGAAGGAAACACCATTACAAAGATTGTTTCCAAACGACCGACCCAGACATTGCAGTATACCGGCGTAATTAAAAGGATAAAACAGGGCCACTACATGCTGACCTTATCCGTTGTTGACGCTTCAGGAAACGAAACGGAAGTTGACATCTTCGGCAAACTTTCAACAACAGGAAAACTTCAAACCAAGGTAATTGACTCCACCGACGGAAGCAAGGAAATTGATTTTTCAAAACTTCAAGTGGGTTACACCGTAGTTTGCGTAGGGGAACATGATGTGGACTTCTTTGAAGCGACAACAATTATGGTTATTAAAAAATAGCATAAAATAATGAAGCCGCCTTTTTAAAGGCGGCTTTTTTGTTGCCCAAAATATTTAACCTTTGTTTATAGAATGCCGCACCCCCTTCGGGGCGGGACTAAAAACATTTGGCAAACGGATTTTGAAGCTATATTTCAATCCACGCACCCCATGCGGGGTGCGACAATGCAGACATAAAGCTTTTAATTCCATATGAAATTTCAATCCACACACCCCACGGGGGGTGCGAAACAACATAACAATCATAAAGTAATTATGTAATTAATATTTCAACTGTTTCACATTTTTGAAAAATTTTTTATAAAACGTATTGCCCGATGATTTTGCTGATAGTCCTGATATCAAAATTTCTCATAAATTCAAACCTGACTTTGCCCATGCCTGAAAACCATAAGTCAAGTTCACAATCCAAATCAAATGTACCCGCCGTTTCAACGGAAAAAGCCTGGATTTTGCTAAAAGGAAGAGAAGTGATATCCTTTTTCGCGCCGGTTAGGCCCTGGACATTTACTGCGATAATCCGCTTGTTTGTGAAAATCACCATGTCCCTTATTGATTTAAAAGAATAAATTATGTCTTCACCATCCACAAGCAGCGGCCCCGCAAGGGAGACGCCTTCTTGATTGTCCACCGGAACAAGCTTTGCGTATTTCGCGTTTGTAAAATCAATCATTTTATCACCTCGCTTTTAATATATAAAAAATAGGTTTGACTGCTCATTTGAATGGGATGACCTAAACAAAGTTGTTATCTGTTTAACAATAAAATACCATAATATGAGAACAAAGTCAAATTCCATAATCATAAGCACAATAAAACACGCACCCCATGCGGGGTGCGACTGCTTTACAAATTAATATTGATAATTTTACAAAAATTTCAATCCACGCACCCCATGCGGGGTGCGACGTATAGGGTTCCGAAACCCTTTCGGAAGGGTTTTATTTCAATCCACGCACCCCATGCGGGGTGCGACCCGATGTGGACGCCAGCGAGCCGCTAGCAACACACATTTCAATCCACGCACCCCATGCGGGGTGCGACTTCTCCAGCACTTGCTTCGGTCGCTCAAGGTTTGGGATTTCAATCCACGCACCCCATGCGGGGTGCGACGTAAAATGAAAAGGGGATTTGGGGGCAAGCTGGATTTCAATCCACGCACCCCATGCGGGGTGCGACCCCTGAACAATTTCTCTGTCATCAATTGCATAGTGATTTCAATCCACGCACCCCATGCGGGGTGCGACGCGAAAGGTATACCTCACGTCATAGCGCTCACCGATTTCAATCCACGCACCCCATGCGGGGTGCGACCTGAACAAGTTGTTCTTGCGGAGGAGAGCTGGAGGATTTCAATCCACGCACCCCATGCGGGGTGCGACCAATTTCAACATATCTTCAACGCTATGTACTTTAATTTCAATCCACGCACCCCATGCGGGGTGCGACCAGACACCAAAGTTTGGTTGTCTAGAATGACAGTAATTTCAATCCACGCACCCCATGCGGGGTGCGACTTGGACGATCGAAGCAAATGCTGGAGAAAGCTCTTATTTCAATCCACGCACCCCATGCGGGGTGCGACTTCAATAAATCTTCAATGCTATGTACTTTAGATATTTCAATCCACGCACCCCATGCGGGGTGCGACCATACTATATGATATAACTCATCAAAAAAAAGATATTTCAATCCACGCACCCCATGCGGGGTGCGACAGGTACTGTTCAAGAAACCCCGTTTCGTTAAGGTATTTCAATCCACGCACCCCATGCGGGGTGCGACCAATTTCAACATATCTTCAACGCTATGTACTTTTATTTCAATCCACGCACCCCATGCGGGGTGCGACGACCCAGATGAAGCAGAAAATGAGGAGGACAAAATACCGATTTCAATCCACGCACCCCATGCGGGGTGCGACGGATTATAACTTTGAAATATATTATTTATTAATGATTTCAATCCACGCACCCCATGCGGGGTGCGACATAATATAGCTGTTTTGTTGCCTGTGGGTATTGATTTCAATCCACGCACCCCATGCGGGGTGCGACGTTCGTAAGTTCTTGTCATAATAGAGGTGGTTTGTTTATTTCAATCCACGCACCCCATGCGGGGTGCGACGAGGCGTCAGCGAACCGAAACCTGAAAACCGAGAATTTCAATCCACGCACCCCATGCGGGGTGCGACTTAAATTTTGTATCATGTTCATAAGCTTTTAAAATTTCAATCCACGCACCCCATGCGGGGTGCGACACGTGTATTTGGATTTGAAAATTTGCAGGCGGGAATTTCAATCCACGCACCCCATGCGGGGTGCGACTTATAATCAAAAAAACTTAAATTATATATACCTATTTCAATCCACGCACCCCATGCGGGGTGCGACACATCGCCGGGTTCTCTTCGCTCTTGTCTATGTAATTTCAATCCACGCACCCCATGCGGGGTGCGACGTCCCGCCTCCTCCTCCTGTTGGCATTTCTATACTATTTCAATCCACGCACCCCATGCGGGGTGCGACGAGCCTTATCAGTGAACTGATAGAAAGCTATCTGATTTCAATCCACGCACCCCATGCGGGGTGCGACAGTACACAAGGAAGTTATAGACCAGCTAATGAAAATTTCAATCCACGCACCCCATGCGGGGTGCGACCAGCGAACCGAAACCCGAAAACAAGGAGAAACTCATTTCAATCCACGCACCCCATGCGGGGTGCGACTTAATAAAGAAGGTTAAAATCAAGGATTGGAGAATTTCAATCCACGCACCCCATGCGGGGTGCGACACCATATTTGCGACAAGGAAAATGGATTTATGAATTTCAATCCACGCACCCCATGCGGGGTGCGACGGGGATATCCAAAAGGACCGAAGGCGGGCAGGTCCATTTCAATCCACGCACCCCATGCGGGGTGCGACGGCGAAATAAAAGTTGGAAAAATAAGGCAATTACATTTCAATCCACGCACCCCATGCGGGGTGCGACTTATTATGTAGTTGACGTATTATTACCAGCGAGTATTTCAATCCACGCACCCCATGCGGGGTGCGACTATATTATTTTTTATTAGCAATTTATACACAAATATTTCAATCCACGCACCCCATGCGGGGTGCGACGTAAATTCTGAATTATTTGCAAATGATACAATTGAATTTCAATCCACGCACCCCATGCGGGGTGCGACAGTATGAGAATGGAAAACCAGTGAGTAAGTCAAATTTCAATCCACGCACCCCATGCGGGGTGCGACCCATCGACCGTAAAGCGGACAGGGTCGCCTTCCTATTTCAATCCACGCACCCCATGCGGGGTGCGACTGTGTAATATCATATAATATGTATTTAAGGGCGTCATTTCAATCCACGCACCCCATGCGGGGTGCGACGACGATCAAGTAGTAGAGGTGCCAGACCCGACCAATTTCAATCCACGCACCCCATGCGGGGTGCGACCTAACGGAATTTTAAAATATCTTGGATTGGAGGATTTCAATCCACGCACCCCATGCGGGGTGCGACAATAGTCGAACAAAGCTTTTTTGCCTTCATAGGTATTTCAATCCACGCACCCCATGCGGGGTGCGACTTCTTTGCCGCAATATTCACACTTAACTGGATTGGATTTCAATCCACGCACCCCATGCGGGGTGCGACGGTCCTAATTCATATTCATATTGCCCATCTATATATTTCAATCCACGCACCCCATGCGGGGTGCGACATTTATATACAACCGGAAACCTGTCGACATTGTTATTTCAATCCACGCACCCCATGCGGGGTGCGACGAATACCCGCCAATCAACAAGCGTAACAAAGACGATTTCAATCCACGCACCCCATGCGGGGTGCGACGTGCTTCCTCCGTTAGAGTGATTTTGATTCCATTATTTCAATCCACGCACCCCATGCGGGGTGCGACGACGATCAAGTAGTAGAGGTGCCAGACCCGACCAATTTCAATCCACGCACCCCATGCGGGGTGCGACTAAAGCCTATTATGGCACTGGATACATAGGCAATATTTCAATCCACGCACCCCATGCGGGGTGCGACGAGAATTATTTAGATGACTTATACAGGGAAAACGATTTCAATCCACGCACCCCATGCGGGGTGCGACACCAGATTAAAAAACCGTTTTTCTTTTTTATTACATTTCAATCCACGCACCCCATGCGGGGTGCGACACCCCTAGCAAAAAGTGTTTTTGACGCACTGGATATTTCAATCCACGCACCCCATGCGGGGTGCGACTTATCGATTATATTACTAAACTTGTTGATGGTTGATTTCAATCCACGCACCCCATGCGGGGTGCGACTACAATAAAAAACTATCCTCCGAAGTAGGATACATTTCAATCCACGCACCCCATGCGGGGTGCGACATATTTTGTTATATTTTAATATTTACATATATGAAATTTCAATCCACGCACCCCATGCGGGGTGCGACCACACGTAATGCGATTGTCAATCTATACACTATATTTCAATCCACGCACCCCATGCGGGGTGCGACCTTCTACTTCCATTAGCGGTTCAAACACCGATAAATTTCAATCCACGCACCCCATGCGGGGTGCGACTAGTTTAGATGACAGCATTAAAATAGAAACAGGGATTTCAATCCACGCACCCCATGCGGGGTGCGACATAGTTTTTTAAAGAGGCGGGGTTGCCGCCCCGAATTTCAATCCACGCACCCCATGCGGGGTGCGACTTCGCTTTTAGGATAATTACTGTAAATTTCGTCATCATTTCAATCCACGCACCCCATGCGGGGTGCGACATTAGCAGATTGGATTAAGCAAGAGATGCGGCAAATTTCAATCCACGCACCCCATGCGGGGTGCGACAGCAATCAAATTGTCATTTTATTTTAATATTTATATTTCAATCCACGCACCCCATGCGGGGTGCGACAACACACCTAAATATTGGAACTTACAATTGGCAAATTTCAATCCACGCACCCCATGCGGGGTGCGACTCAGGTATTATAATATAACATTTTTTAAGATATGTATTTCAATCCACGCACCCCATGCGGGGTGCGACTTCTAATTCATTAACATCGGTGTGTAATTCCGTCAATTTCAATCCACGCACCCCATGCGGGGTGCGACTATCGAGAAAATTTAAAAATTTATATTGACAACATATTTCAATCCACGCACCCCATGCGGGGTGCGACTAAACACTCTATCGTTAACGAGGTCCCCAATCACATTTCAATCCACGCACCCCATGCGGGGTGCGACTAAACACTCTATCGTTAACGAGGTCCCCAATCACATTTCAATCCACGCACCCCATGCGGGGTGCGACTTATTGTAAGGATTTAGAAAACGGATACCATGACATTTCAATCCACGCACCCCATGCGGGGTGCGACCTTGAGGGGATTCCTCATTGCTCTAATAGCTGCTTCATTTCAATCCACGCACCCCATGCGGGGTGCGACCATGCTACATGATTTATGTTTAAGCACCTCGCTTATTTCAATCCACGCACCCCATGCGGGGTGCGACCGTCGTTAAATATACATTTTTTTTCAATAGTGCGATTTCAATCCACGCACCCCATGCGGGGTGCGACGAAGCTGCACTGATTACATTGATATAGCTGCCAGATTTCAATCCACGCACCCCATGCGGGGTGCGACTCAGTGCATTGGTAACCCCTATGACCATTTTATTATTTCAATCCACGCACCCCATGCGGGGTGCGACGGTGTCTTGGTAATTCGCCCTTGCTCTTTGTGCAATTTCAATCCACGCACCCCATGCGGGGTGCGACTTTAGCAAATAGCATTGACAGCCCCGGCAGCGGGGAATTTCAATCCACGCACCCCATGCGGGGTGCGACAGTTTGCATAATCTCCTACGCCCGGGGTTTCTAATTTCAATCCACGCACCCCATGCGGGGTGCGACCTCCGCATAACCTTTGATATCAACATACCATACTGGATTTCAATCCACGCACCCCATGCGGGGTGCGACAACATGAACCAATTATACCGCTTGAAACATATGAATTTCAATCCACGCACCCCATGCGGGGTGCGACCATGTTCATCTATTATGTTTTCGTGTTCATTTTTATTTCAATCCACGCACCCCATGCGGGGTGCGACCTATTAGCCAGGGGCACACCGACGACTTAAAAATTATTTCAATCCACGCACCCCATGCGGGGTGCGACGGTTAACAATCGGCATAACATGGCGGGATTGGGTATTTCAATCCACGCACCCCATGCGGGGTGCGACCATTAAGAATATATGATAATATATATTTAGTAAGTATTTCAATCCACGCACCCCATGCGGGGTGCGACATTGCCCATGTATGGAAGGCTATACTTGCAGGACATTTCAATCCACGCACCCCATGCGGGGTGCGACGGTCGAAAAACTAATCAATGGGAGGTGGGAAATAGTGATTTCAATCCACGCACCCCATGCGGGGTGCGACGACAACATTAATATATTATGATAATATATACATAATTTCAATCCACGCACCCCATGCGGGGTGCGACAACATTACATATGTCCTCGGTGTGCATACAAAAGATTTCAATCCACGCACCCCATGCGGGGTGCGACTTTTCACCTTTTGCATTTTGTTCACCTTCTTTTTATTTCAATCCACGCACCCCATGCGGGGTGCGACGAGTAGATTCTTCCCATCCTCTTTACAACCTCACAATTTCAATCCACGCACCCCATGCGGGGTGCGACAAGCGTCCAGTGGTACGCCTGTTCAAAGTTAGCGATTTCAATCCACGCACCCCATGCGGGGTGCGACCTGCCAGTATCTCCTCATCCGTCCTGGCACGGTTGATTTCAATCCACGCACCCCATGCGGGGTGCGACTAAGGTTCCGGTGAAAGGAGGATCCAGCAGATATATTTCAATCCACGCACCCCATGCGGGGTGCGACATGACTTCCCCACTGGTCCAGAATACTTCGACGCATTTCAATCCACGCACCCCATGCGGGGTGCGACTATTGCCTCCCCCTATGTTTACAAAATTTTACAGATTTCAATCCACGCACCCCATGCGGGGTGCGACAAGCGTCCAGTGGTACGCCTGTTCAAAGTTAGCGATTTCAATCCACGCACCCCATGCGGGGTGCGACGCAGTCATCCCAGTTGTCAGTTGTCTTTGGCGTATTTCAATCCACGCACCCCATGCGGGGTGCGACTTCCTGGTGGCAAGCAGCCGAAACTGGTCGGAGCAATTTCAATCCACGCACCCCATGCGGGGTGCGACCAACCAAAATGGAGTGGGACTGGTGGGAGACATGCATTTCAATCCACGCACCCCATGCGGGGTGCGACAGGATACGCAAATGGTCGTTGAGTTTTACGACGTATTTCAATCCACGCACCCCATGCGGGGTGCGACTATTTAAAGATTTTTTAAAATTTATATTGACAACATATTTCAATCCACGCACCCCATGCGGGGTGCGACTCCCTTCTTCCAGGACGAAGCTGGGCTGTATAGTATTTCAATCCACGCACCCCATGCGGGGTGCGACAATGAAACTAACGGTAACGCGGAAGTAACGTCAGTATTTCAATCCACGCACCCCATGCGGGGTGCGACCAGAGGATATCTGAGGACAAGCTGTTTATTTGATATTTCAATCCACGCACCCCATGCGGGGTGCGACTTTCCCCGAAAAAATCCATGTATTTTTTGGCGGGATTTCAATCCACGCACCCCATGCGGGGTGCGACGACAGCAGGACTGAAAATGCTTGAACTGGCCGACATTTCAATCCACGCACCCCATGCGGGGTGCGACTAATTCCTTTAATTGTTCAGGAGTTAAAAATCTTATTTCAATCCACGCACCCCATGCGGGGTGCGACACCATAACGAAAGAACAATATAATTATATTAAAATTTCAATCCACGCACCCCATGCGGGGTGCGACTCCCTAGAGTCTTAAGGGTTTAGGGTCATTTTAAATTTCAATCCACGCACCCCATGCGGGGTGCGACACCTCCGCTTAAATGGTATACTATAAACAATATTATTTCAATCCACGCACCCCATGCGGGGTGCGACCTAAGCTGTTTCAAGCAGAAGACGCAGATACAACAATTTCAATCCACGCACCCCATGCGGGGTGCGACCATAATATATTAATGTTGTCAATACTAATTTATAATTTCAATCCACGCACCCCATGCGGGGTGCGACAAGGGTTGTGCAAGACAAAGGGGGTGCCATAAAGGATTTCAATCCACGCACCCCATGCGGGGTGCGACAAAATTATATTTTTATTTTTTAAAAACATAAGCATTTCAATCCACGCACCCCATGCGGGGTGCGACGTGTCAATGCTTCAGTAATTCTTCTTTTAAGTTCAGATTTCAATCCACGCACCCCATGCGGGGTGCGACCCGTGGAATATCGCTTGGCTAAATTGCTTGATAGAATTTCAATCCACGCACCCCATGCGGGGTGCGACTCAAAGCATCTTTCCTATGACTGTATTTTTTAGATATTTCAATCCACGCACCCCATGCGGGGTGCGACCACTTGCTGGCAAAAGCACATCCGCGACATAATATTTCAATCCACGCACCCCATGCGGGGTGCGACGTTTGTTTGCAACACCCAACCACATGTAAGTGCCTATTTCAATCCACGCACCCCATGCGGGGTGCGACGAAAAGTTGTATACAAAAAACAGAGGTATCAAGATTTCAATCCACGCACCCCATGCGGGGTGCGACGTTTCCGTCCCACTTCCACCGCCCGCATTAGCATATTTCAATCCACGCACCCCATGCGGGGTGCGACGCCGCATTATTGCTGGGTTTAGAACGGTTGAAGCATTTCAATCCACGCACCCCATGCGGGGTGCGACGCCGCCAAAGTATGAGCTCATCACGATACCAATTATTTCAATCCACGCACCCCATGCGGGGTGCGACCAGGGCGTCTACTGTATCCTTGTATTGCCCTTTTGATTTCAATCCACGCACCCCATGCGGGGTGCGACTACCTATCACTGTATAGTGCGACAGGTAGGACGGATTTCAATCCACGCACCCCATGCGGGGTGCGACAGTAGTATGCTATTTTTTGTCGGTCCGTCCCCATATTTCAATCCACGCACCCCATGCGGGGTGCGACAAGCAGTAGAAGCGTTTCAAAGCGACCCGAACATATTTCAATCCACGCACCCCATGCGGGGTGCGACTATATCAATGTTTAAGCGAGGTGCTTAAGCATAATTTCAATCCACGCACCCCATGCGGGGTGCGA
>Ga0134091_1002721_pt1 | contig 11580 bp, 7 predicted proteins | sample 2_5taG_FD_94451 | JGI IMG/M metagenome (GOLD analysis project Ga0134091, IMG submission 94451) | Switchgrass degrading microbial communities from high solid loading bioreactors in New Hampshire, USA - 2_5_20_6_A2 metaG | ecosystem: Engineered > Bioreactor > Semi-continuous > Anaerobic > Digestate...
TTTCGGGTCTGCGGGTATCATTCCGGGCCTGAAGGGATGCGCCTGCACAGTCACGATGCCGGTACCGGCAGTGAGTTCTCTGAACTTTTTCAGACCAAGTTTGTAGAGTTCACTGTTCTTGAAAAGGAAATCCTCATCGAATCCATATACCAGATAATCGTTTAGATTTTCGTCAAAACGCAGTTCCATGCCCAGATGGATGTCTATACCCATCTTACTGCCAGCTTCCAGGGCATGACGATAACCTCTCAGAAAGGCATCCATCCTGTTCTCCCAACTGCTGCCCAACTGTCTGTCAAAAAAGCTCCTGCAATAATGGTCTGTTACAACGATGCCGGTAAAACCTGCTTCACTGTACATTTTTACGCCCTCTGCAGCCGGTACCTTGCCGCAGGGGCTAGTTTCGGATGTATGGAAATGTGTTTCGTATTTCAGACTGTTCATGTTACTCTCTCTTCCTATTTGGATTTTTAAACATTATAGCATTATTTGCAACGTAAAATATATATTTATCTGGCAACATGTGATAATATTATATTAATAGAATTTTTTACTTTTAAGGGGGCATGTGTGATACATGAGTAAAGCAGCTTGCATCCTGATGGCTGCAATGATGCTGATTATGTCCGTATCTTGCGGTTCGCATGACAGAGGGACGACAGATGAATCGGCTTTCAGTGTATCCCCAGGGAAGAGCGGTCAGGAAAGCCAATCAGACAGTATCAGCACAACCGTCGTGAAGCAGATTGATATCTACCCGGCCAAAGACAACTTTTTCAGTGATTCAAAATGGGGATATATAGACAGTGCCGGCATGTTCGTCATACAGCCTTCCTTTTCACAGGCTTTCAGATTTCAGAAGAACGGGAGAGCTGTGGCTGGGAAAGGTGACAGCGTTGGTATCATAGACCGGAGCGGCAGTTTTATAACCGAACCGGTATATACACATATAAGCCCGTATACCGAAGGACTTGCTGTTGCAGCGGATACTGATGGTTATGTGGTGCTTGATGAGGACGGCAGGGTCATTTCTGACAAATATCAGTTTATTGGCAGCTATAAAAGCGGCAGGGCTGTGTATTATAAGCAGACCAGTGACGGTTCACTGTTTTACGGTTATCTTGATGAAAGCGGGAAACCGGTCATACAGCCTATCTATATATATGCGACCGATTTTGAAGGCAACAGGGCTGTTGTCAAACTGGGCGAAGGTTTGCATGCAATTATAGACAGGACGGGCACTGTTATAAAGACGATGGAATATTGGGAGGTTTCCGGGCTTTCTGACGGGAAGGCTGCTTTCAGGATATATGCGGGAGGAAAGTACGGATATGTTGACAGCAACGGGAATGAAATAATCAATCCGTCCTTTGTATATGCAGGCGAATTCAGAGACAACAGGGCTGTAGTATCTGTTCCCGGGGGACCTTCGAGGCTGGTCTCGGGAGTGATCGATGAGAAGGGCAGGTTCGTAATCAATCCGGAGTTCGACGAGATACACTTTCTTGGAGAAAACAGGGTAGCTCTGGGAACGGCAAGAGATCCGAACAATACTGCTGCCGGTTCAAAATTCGCACTGGCAGATACAGATGGAAATCTGCTGACGGATTTCGTGTTTTACAGCATCGAGCCCTTCAACAACGGCATCGCATCTGTTACAGACAACACATCCACATTTTTCATCAACACCTCAGGCAAAAAGATGCAAGCCCTCCCTGCGATGGAAGGAGCCGGGCAGATGGAAATGCTCGACGGGCTTATTTATGCAAACATCGATCAGAGGATGGTTTACTTAAATCAACAGGGCCATGTGGTACACAGGCCTGCGGATTCCATTACGACCAGCACCGGTGTGAGGTTATCTGAGGAGAAATTTAAGCCGAATATCAACTATCTTGTTTATTTTCCGGTTCTGGGCAATATGGCCGACCTTAAAATTGAGGCAGATGTCAATGCAAAACTCAGGGAAATGTGGATCGACATGTCCGCGATGTCCATCAAGACTTCCGATGTTCTGGACTACCATTATGAGGGTGGATTTTCGCTTGTATTCAGCCGAAAGGATCTGATCGTTTTGGCGGAAACAGGATACAAATATCCGTTTGGTGCTGCCCATGGAATGCCGGTGATGAACCATGTCCATATCGATGTCCGCACAGGCAGGTTTTATGAGCTGAAGGACCTGTTCAAAAAAGGCAGTGACTATTCCGGTATATTGTCACAGATCGTCAGGGACCAGATTACAGAGATGGCACAGTCGGAAGATACATTGTACTGGTATGACAGCTATAACGGCATCAGACCGGATCATCAGTTTTACATTAATGAAAACGGACTGAATCTTTATTTCCAGCCATATGAGATTGCACCGTATGCGGCAGGTTTCCCGACTTTTTTGGTTACATTCGATGAGCTGTCCGATATCATCGATAAAAACGGGGACTTCTGGAAGTTATTCAACTGATGTACCTGGTACAATGGATGGCATAATGCGGATGAAATATACACATGATGCGGCAGTACGGGCAATTTCGCTACGGAGGTGTGCCCTATGATCAGAGAGGGCTTTTTGCGGTTTATTTACCAGGCAGCCAGCATGCAGCGATGGAATGATCACATCCGGCCGGGGAAGGGCTTTACCGAGCTGGACAAGCAGGCACATAAGCTTTTTTACGCGTATGTTCTTGGCAAATTCGAGGAAGAGAGCTGTCCCGTTGACTGGATAAAGCTCATTGAGGGTTCTGCCTTTGAATTTTTCCAGAGGATACTGCTGACCGACATAAAGCCGCCTATTTTCCACTTGCTTATGGACAAACACGGAGAGCAGATAAACAGGCTGGTAATGAGAGAGCTGTGCAAAATCGGCCTGAAGGACATCAAAAACGGGTTTGCGGACCGAATGGAACAGTATCTCTTCGATCCCGAATACAGCCGGCATGAAAAGAAGATATTGCAGGCATCACACTACTTTGTGACGAACTGGGAATTCAATATTGTGTATCATATGAGCCAGGGCTTATACGGTATAGATGAAACAAGAAAAAATATTGAAAAACAGCTTGATGAGCACCAGAATATCGATGGAGTTCGCAAGCTGGTATTTAACCACGGCGCTCATAATTTCCTGGATTTGATCGGCCAGCTGAGGTTCCAGCAGAGGTGGGCGCAGACGCAGCGTATACCGGAGACATCTGTTGCAGGCCATATGCTTATAGTGGCACTGCTGTCCTATATATTTGCACTGGAGATCGATGCGTGTGAAAAACGCAGATACAACGATTTCTTTGCGGGTCTGTTCCACGACCTGCCCGAAGTTCTGACAAGAGATATAATATCGCCTGTCAAAAACTCCATTGACGGGCTGAGTGAGCTTATTAAAACCATCGAGGATATGCAGATGGAGGAAATGCTGCTGCCGCTGCTTCCTGAGAAGTGGAGGCATGAGATACGCTATTTTACTGAAGATGAATTTACGGACAGGATCATGGTGGACGGCAAAGTTGTGAGAGTCAGCAGTGACAAGATATGTGAACTGTACAACAAGGATGAGTTTTCACCTGTGGACGGCAGCATAATCGAGTTCTGTGACAAGTTTGCAGCATATATGGAGGCATATCTCTCAATCAAGCACGGCGTCACCTCCAGGAATCTCGTCGAAGGGCACAGGGATCTGTACAACAGGTTTGCCAGGACGAGGATCGCAGGTATAGACGCAGGCATATTGTTCGATTATTTCAGACTGGATTGAAGCAGGGGTTGTATGAACAAATTTATGGGCTTTTATGAGCTGAAGACTTTGAATATACCGACGGTGCCATGGAAAATTTTCACTCCCGAAGCCGAACTGGATGAGGATCTGCTGTGGACCGTAAGGGTTGCGACAGTTGCCGGTGATGATCTGAATCTGCCTCGGGCAGTCGGGGTTGATCATTCGGAAGCACGGATCAGGGGCATGTCCTTTCTGGAAGAATACCGTGATAAGGGCATAGTGATATATTATCCCTATTTTATCGCACAGAAGAGCGGTGTGCTTGACATAAACCATCAAAGGACTGTCATCGAGGCAGTCGATAAGGATCTGTGGAACCTTGTGACGTACGGAAGGAAAAATGTGACGGCCATAATTCCGGCAGACAAAAGCAGTGAATGCAAACCGGGCAGTTCGCTTTCTGACACGATGACAATATCGGGTGACGGAAGCTTCCTTACGACGGATGAGATTTGCGAGCTTATGAGATATGGCGCCGTGATCCGCAGCAGATTCAGGGATGATATAACAGAAGGCTTTTCTATCCTGGCAGAATGGAGCTATGCATATAATACCGGTGTGCACATGAAGCCGGCAGGCAGCAGGTATCTTGTCTTTTATGAACTGAGAGGGGTCAGGAGCTTCTGAGATGAGACAGCCGTAAACTGTTCTAACTGGGCTGCCAGTACCGGCAGGCCTTTTTGATGAACCTGCCTTATTAAACCTGAAATAAGTAATTCCGAGGTTTCCGCAAACAGCAAAACTGAATATATTGATATTGGCAATGACCGAGGCATGTATGCAGATCATATATAAGACAGGGCGGGCCAAAGCACTGCTGCGCCGATGACTGCGGATAATTTACGGTGTCGGCTTTGTTCAGGCTGGATCGGTGAGGATTGATATGGGCAGGAAAAATGAAGATGACGGTAAAAAGCCGGAGCAAAACAATAAGCGTCGGACGGGAAAAACCAGGCGGTTATCTGAATATGCGGCTTCCAAGATGCCCAAGGGAGCTGTTATTGATTTTATTTTTTATGAGGATTTCAATAATGACAGCCTGAAGGAGGCTGTAATCGGTGTGACAAGATTTACGCCTTTTCCGCCGGATTCCGCCATATTGATAGTAAAGAGCGGAAGAAACGGCAGTATCGAACACCAATGGCTGCCGCTGCAGGATGGGCCGCACGGATATGAACAGGCAGCCGTGATCGATAATGCAGCTGCTGCCGATGTAGATGCGGATGGTTTGCCGGAACTGGTAGTTTCCCGTGTATTGAGCCACGAGCATGATATCGACATCACCGTGATAGACTGGAAAGGGGATAATGCTTATCATGCATGGCACAGCAGCAGAACCTTTTTTCATGGGAGTATGGAAGTCAATGATGCTGACGGTGACGGTATTGCGGAGATCATTGCAGAATGCGGCACCGGGACGGGGCATGAGATCATATCGATGGAAGAGACATGTTACCATGTAAGAGAAAGCTTCATGTACAAATGGGACGGCAGCTGTTTCTCCGAAAAGCCTTACAGCGTCAAAATGCCATACATCAGTTACAATACGGCCGTAAACTTCCTGAGATGCATTTGGCTGCGGAATTATGAAAAGGCTTATTCAATGGTCGTGATACCTCCGTTTCTGGGCCTTGTGGGACTGGACGACAACAGCCTTCCTGCATTCAGAAACTATATTGACAGGAAGGTGCTGCCGGCACTGGCACGTAATCTGGCCAAGGGGAAGCTGGTCCCTGCCGAACCATATGACGCCTGCTGCCATTTTTCAGGTCCGGAGGATGATTTCACTGTGGAACTGACAAAAGACTCTGATGGAGCGAAGATCTGCGGACTGGTTATTTCCAGGAAATATAAACGGTGAATGAAATATTAGATTTGAGCATATAAACGGGAACAAGTTTTTAGCAAATTACGTCAATTTGTATGGATTACATTTATTGAATACGTATATTTAATATGATATTATTTTAATGAAATCATTCTTTTTTCCTTAGTATCTAATTCTACGGAAGACAAGGAGGTATACATATGGGAAATACCGTAAAGATTATGTTCTCCGCAGTTACTCATACAGGCGCATCTAAAACGGTAAACAGCGACAGGATCTATGCTAACGGTAAGTTTGTTCATCCGAGTGCGGTGAATTATGCGCAGATATCACTTGAATCAGTCGACACGAAGTTTTTCTTTGCTTTGTCCGGAAATATGGAAGACACTGAGTCCGGTATTTCCCTTATGAACGATCTTAAGAGGTTCCATCAGAAATCGGTGTCAAGCTCGAAGGGCATCAATGTAAAGCTGGATGAGCTGGTTCAATGCGTCGAACAGTCCAGCAATCTGATCCACAGCCTGTCGCTCGGAGAGAGTGAGATAGGGGATAAAAAGCCTAATTTTGCAGGTATATTGATAGATGAAGGCAACATAGCCGCCGTGAATCTGGGCAGTTATCGTATATATAAGCTGGAAGGAGATACTTTCAAGCTTTTTGTCAATGATTATAAAAGAGCGGAAAGACTGCTCAAAATGGGGATCATCAGTGATGAACAGGCCGAGCTGCTGTCAAGCCAGCAGAAGGCGATGATGGAGGAGAGCAGGAGCACTGTTAAGAAATCGGATATCTATCCTGTCAAGTCCGGCATTACATATCTGGTGTGCAGCAACGGTCTGTCAGATGCAGTGGATGAGGACGCTCTGTACGATGCGCTTGCATCCGGCAAGGATCCGGATCAGATAGCGGCTGAGCTTGTTATGGAGGCTGTCGACAATGGCTCCGAGGAAGATGTCACGGCATTGGTTATAAGGATCCTGGATGCACAGGAGGAAGAGGATTACATACCCGGGCCAAGAACGCTGCAGCACAGGACAGCGCCCGGCAGAGTACAGTTCAGATCTGCCGGCCAGGCGGCAGCATCAAAGCGGAAGATTCCGGTTGACGCAGGCAGAATAGTTTCGATCGTTGTTCTGGTGTTTTTATCGGCAGCCGTACTGTTAGGAGGATACAAGCTTTGGACTATGCTGAGTCCTGAGGCCAGGGAGGCAGCAACTGACAAGAACATCAGTGATCAGCCTGAAGACGGTACGCTCCTTCCAGAGGATGAGTCTTCAATAACTGATGATCCTGAAAATGGGACTGATCCAGGTTCTGAAGGCACACCTGCGGAAGGAACAGAGCAGAAAAACGGTGAATCTGCAGAGGGCTCTGAAAATGCCGGAACCGAGCAAACAATCTATACCGTCAAATCCGGTGATATGCTGATGCTGATCGCAAAGAGGTTTTACGGAGACGAGAGCAAGTACACACTTATAATGGAAGCCAATGATATAAAGGATCCCAACAAGATAGCGGTAGGACAGAAGCTGATCATACCTCCGGATAAATAGAAGATAGGAATATTAAAACGACCCTGGTTGGGTCGTTTTTTGTGACTGAATGACAACTCTGTCAGAAAAAAATGGTAATTTCCATCCGAAAAATGCTTGCATTTTCGATATTGCTGTGTATAATAATATATAGGTCAAAGAAAGTCAAAGTCAGCACAGTTAACTGATGCTGATTATGATATGATATACAGACAGATAATAAATATTGCGACCGTTTGACAAAAGCAGCGTGTATTATAGCTGTACGTGGTCTGCCCGCAAATACATACAAGATGCATGTACTGTAAAATATAACGGTTTTGATATTTTTGGCCGCAGACCATTCGGATATAAAAGCGGCAACATTACAGCAGGTGATGGTATGAAATATAAGGATTATTATGAGATTCTCGGAGTGGACAAAAAGGCATCGGCGGATGAAATAAAGAAGGCCTACAGAAAACTGGCCAAAAAATATCACCCCGATGCACATCCCGGTGACAAAGCGGCTGAAGAGAAGTTCAAGGAAATAAACGAAGCATATGAAGTTCTGGGCGACCCTCAGAAGAGAGATAAATATGACAGGTTCGGCGCGCAGGGACAGTTTTACAACGGAGCTGATTTCGACCCGTCCCAGTTCGGCTTCGGCAGCAATGGCTTCCGATATCAGTACGGAACCAATACGGGCGGATTCAGTGACTTCTTCAACATGTTCTTCGGAGACGGTGATATATTCGGAGCCTTTGGGGACGACGGCATTTTCGGCCGGAGAAAGGGCGGCGGCTTTGGCCGCAGTATGCAGATGAAGGGCGAGGATATTGAGTCTTTGCTGGAGGTTTCGATATTCGAAGGCTTCACCGGTGCCGAGAAGATTATTAACGTCAGGACTGCTTCGGGCACCAAAACGATTTCGCTGAAGATCCCTGCGGGTATAAAACCTGGTGAAAAAATAAAGCTTGCCGGACAGGGAGGACCGGGGATCAACCGAGGCAGGAACGGTGACCTCTATCTGAGGGTGGAATTCAGGAATGATCCGGTTTTTGAACTCAACGGGAAGGATCTGCAGGCAAAGCTGCAGCTTTATCCATGGGAAGCAGCTCTTGGTACTGAGAAACCCTTTGATACGCTCGACGGGAGAATATCCGTCAAAATCCCGGCCGGTGTGCAGACAGGCAGCAGAATCAGGGTAGCCGGCAAAGGCTACAGGGAAAAATCAGGTGCCAGGGGAGATCTGTTTCTCAAAGTTGAAATAATGAATCCTGCAAAGCTCAGCAGGACGCAGCAGGAATTATATGAAAAATTGAGGGATACAATGGTTTGATCCTGCAGTCTGGTATCCGTCAGGCGACGCTGACGCAATATTGAATAATTGGTATATGGAGGATATTGATTATGGATATGGACAAATTTACAGATAAAGCACAGGAAGCTATCGGTACGGCACAGGAGATCGCTCTGAGAAAGAATCATCAGCAGGTGGACGGGGAACATCTCCATATGGCACTGTTGACTCAGGAGGAAGGCCTCATACCCAGACTGCTCAGTTTTATGGGCATCAACAATGAGCTCATGATAAAGGATGTGCAAAAGGAGCTGGACAAGCAGCCTGCAGTGTATGGAACTGCTGTGCAGAACCTGTATGCGTCAAGACGGCTTAATGAGATACTGCTCAATGCCGCCGATGAAGCGCGCAAATTCAAGGATGAGTATGTAAGCGTGGAGCATATATATTTGGCGCTGCTGAAAGAAAGGAACACTACCTCGGCCGATATTTTCAAAAGGCACGGTATAAACAGAGAAAATTTCCTTGCGGCTCTTGGCAAGGTAAGGAGCAACCAGAGGATCACATCAAAGAACCCTGAAGAGACATATGAAGCATTGGCAAGGTTCGGCAGGGATCTGGTGGATATGGCCCGCAAAGGTAAACTCGATCCTGTGATCGGCAGGGATGCCGAGATCAGACGTGTTATCCGCATACTGTCCAGAAGGACAAAGAATAACCCGGTACTGATCGGAGAACCAGGCGTTGGCAAAACAGCAGTGGTTGAAGGACTGGCGCAGCGCATCCTCAAGGGAGATGTCCCTGAAGGCCTGAAGGATAAAACGATATTTGCCCTTGATATGGGATCACTGATAGCCGGAGCCAAATACCGCGGTGAATTTGAGGAGAGACTGAAGGCTGTTTTGAAAGAGGTTGAAAAATCAAACGGCAAAATAATCATGTTCATAGATGAGCTCCACAATATTGTCGGAGCAGGCAAGGCAGAAGGAGCGATGGATGCGGGCAACATACTCAAGCCGATGCTGGCAAGGGGAGAGATCCACTGTATCGGTGCAACGACCCTCGATGAGTACAGAAAGTATATAGAAAAGGATGCAGCCCTGGAACGAAGATTCCAGCCTGTACTCGTAGAGCAGCCTGATGTGGAGGATACCATATCTATACTGAGGGGACTTAAGGAAAGGTTTGAGATACATCACGGAGTCAGGATCACAGACAATGCAATAATTGCCTGTGCCGTTCTGTCTAACCGTTATATCAGTGACCGGTTCCTGCCTGATAAAGCCATAGACCTGATGGACGAAGCCGCAGCAATGATCCGTACCGAAATCGACAGCATGCCTGCAGAGCTCGATGAAATAAGCAGAAGGATCATGCAGCTGGAAATAGAAAGGCAGGCCTTGCTGAAGGAGACTGACAGGAGTTCACAGGAGCGGCTTGCCGTGCTTGAGAAGGAAATAGCCTCCCTCAGAGAGCAGTCTGACCTGATGAAGGCTCAGTGGGAAAGCGAAAAAAGTACGCTGGTCAGAGAGAAAGAGATAAAGCAGCAGATAGAGGAGACCAAAAGAAAGATAGAGGAAGCGGAACGCAGGTATGACCTCAATGAACTGGCCGTACTGAAGCATGGACAGCTGCCTGAACTGGAAAAGCAGCTGCAGGAGGAGAAAAACAGGCAGAAGTCGTCCGGCAAGCGTTTGTTGAAGGAAGAGGTTACAGAAGATGAGATTGCCGAGATCGTATCTAAGTGGACGGGTATACCCGTAACCAGGCTTGTGGAGAATGAGCGTGACAAGCTGCTGCACCATGAGGAAATACTGCACAGCCGTGTGGACGGGCAGGATGATGCGGTGGAATCTGTGGCAGGAGCCGTACTGCGTGCCCGTTCAGGACTGAAGGATCCGCGCAAACCGATCGGGTCGTTCATTTTCCTGGGACCGACAGGAGTAGGAAAAACTGAGCTGGCTAAAGCATTATCAGAGGCACTGTTCGACAGTGAGGATAATATGGTGCGTATCGATATGTCCGAATACCAGGAGAAGCATACCGTATCAAGACTGATAGGAGCACCTCCCGGATATGTAGGGTATGAAGAGGGAGGGCAGCTGACAGAGGCTGTAAGAAGAAAGCCGTACTGTGTGATATTGTTCGACGAGATCGAAAAAGCTCATCCGGAGGTATTCAACATTTTACTGCAGCTTCTGGACGACGGCCGGCTGACGGACAGCCAGGGAAGGACCGTAAACTTCAAAGATACGGTCATAATCATGACATCAAACCTCGGCAGCAGATATTTGCTTGAAAGCATACGCTCCGGAGAAGACGATCAGAAGCTGAGGGATACGGTGATGGGTGAGCTGAGGCGCAGCTTTAAGCCTGAATTCCTCAACCGTATCGATGAGATTGTGATGTTCAGACCGCTTGGCAGACAAGAACTTGTCAGGATCATTGATCTGCAGCTGGGAGATATCAGAAAGAGACTTGCGGACAGACGCATTGATCTTAAAGTAACAGAAACAGCGAAAGAGTATATTGCAGATTCATCATATTCCCCCGAGTACGGTGCCAGACCTGTCAGGCGCTTCCTTCAGAAGGAGCTGGAAACGGAGCTTGGCAAGATGATCATAAAGGATGAGATCCATGATGGATCGACCGTCATTGTCGATGTGGAACAGCAGAAGCTGACCATAAGGCCTGAAGACTGATCAGCGGGCAGCTGATCAGTCTCATCGGCACAGGGTGTCACATTTCTCCTTCGGAGATCACCTTGGGATTAATCACGGCTTTTTTCCACCGACCCGTAAAGTAATAAGTCAGGCTTATCGACAAACCTACCGCAAAGCCTATTACGATGGCCAGCCAGATACCGCTTATGCCCAGATGTGTTTTCGAAAGAACTGCCGCCAGCGGGACCCTGACCAGCCATACAGACATAAGTGTCACTGCCATCGTAACTATTGTCCTGCCGGAACCGTTTATAACACCGTTTGAAATGAACATCAGAGCAAACAGTATATATGCAAATCCAAGAGTCCTCAGGTAGCCTGTCCCTATTTCGAGTATAGTGGAAGGATCACGGACAAACATTGACAGCAGCAATCCTGGGAACAGCAGTATAAATACTGACAGTGTGAGTGTGATGCCGGCAGTCATTATAACGCCCCATTTAAAA
>Ga0134091_1002723_pt1 | contig 11574 bp, 8 predicted proteins | sample 2_5taG_FD_94451 | JGI IMG/M metagenome (GOLD analysis project Ga0134091, IMG submission 94451) | Switchgrass degrading microbial communities from high solid loading bioreactors in New Hampshire, USA - 2_5_20_6_A2 metaG | ecosystem: Engineered > Bioreactor > Semi-continuous > Anaerobic > Digestate...
CTCTTTTTTACCTCCAGATTTTCTCTGTACAATACATCCCTGTGCGCTATCCAGCTCTGATTTAAAGTCCGGGGTCCCGATGGATGGTTAGAACGCGCGCCCGCCGGGCGCACTTAAAAAGCTTCCGGCCAGCATGCCTGCTGCATCGCTGTGCCGGAAGCTTTTTTATTCTATGTTTTATAAAAACTTATTTCTGTATGCTTTAGAGGCTCAGCTCCAGACAGATCCACTTTCTTGCTTATCCCGTCTATTTAGCCAGGAAGTCGTCAAGGGCTGCCTGAATAGCATCATATTTTTCGTCAATGATCTGTGCAACGGTCTTCTCGCCCTTCAGCAGGTCATCCTGTCCGCCCCACCATGCCTGAACAGCAGCCTGTACTGATCCGAACAGACCGACCGACTTGCCGCAGTTATTGTCATACATATACTCAAGCATATCAAGAGACTCGTTGTCGCGCATCTTGTCAAGATGTGCATCCTTCCACGTATCAGGATCCTCGAGATCTTCCGGATAGGGCTCTGTCCATTTGTTCCAGATGAATGCAATGTCTTCTATATTCTTGACGCCCTTCGGAATCGTCTGGAAGTTATGTCCCGAAATAAGTGTGTAGTATTTCTTTTCGGTGTTGCTGGGGCCGATCGGGGGCATCAGCAGTCCATAATCATCAGACATATTGTCTCTGAACTCATCTGCATTCCAGTACTGATACCAGTACATAGCTACCTTGCCCTCCATGAACATATTCTTTGCGATATCCCACGGAGGCTCTTCGCTGTAATCGAACTTGTTGAAAATTATCTTTTCCTTACAAAGCTTCTGATAGAACTCGAATGCTTCCTTGACTGCAGGCTCTCTGAAATTGAGCTTGGCCTTGCCGTCTATAACGCTGGCCATTTCAGCACCATTGGATGCAACCAGAGCTATGTCCATGTCTATTCCGGCAAGTCCCCACTGGTCGATTACACCGTCGTTGTTTGTGTCCTTGGTTGCCTTTCTGGCAAGTTCTTCCATTTTTTCCCAGGTCCAGCGGCCGCTCTTTACGAGCTCATACGGATTTTCAAGTCCTTCCCTTTCAAATATGTTCTTGTTGAAATAGAACATTCCTCTGGGCCACCATTTTCCGGTCGCCATACCATATGTCTTGCCATCTATCGTAGCCACTGATTTCGTTACCTGATCCCATTTCTCTTCATTGAAATCGAACAGGGAGTCCAGTTCTGTTACAAATCCGCCGTTGACAAGTCCGATTATCCAGTTGTCTTCAAGTGTTGCTATGTCGGCAAAGGGATCGCCGGACAGCACAGATGATGAATACGTTTCTATTACCTGATCCCACGGTACATTCACATATTCGAATGTGAAATTATACTTCTGTTCCATCTCAGCTCTGCGTGCCACCATTCTGTCTCCGCTCGGACTTCCGCCCTGAGGAGCCATATCCCACCATGCTGCAACTTTGATCACTCTGCCGCCAAGGTCTCTGACATCTTCAAGCTCGGGCTCCGGATCCGGCTCTGGTTCCGATTCAGGCTGATGAGCAGGTTTATCCTCTGACGGATTGTCTGCAGGCACATCTTTCTGTTTTGCTCCGCACCCTGCGAATACAGCAACAAACATGATTGCTGCAAGGCACAAGGCCAATAACTTGATAAGACCTCTTGACATAATGTAACCTCCTGTTTTTTTGATTTTATTAAAACCTCAAGGGTTTTAACACATTTAGAATCACCCAATGCAGCTAAAGTACTTCAGCCTACGATACCGCTGCGTTCGACGCTCTCGACAAAACGCCTCTGAGCAAACAGGTAAAGTATCAGCAAAGGCGCAATGACCAGCAGACTCGCTGTATTGGTATACATGGAGCTGATTGCCGGCGGTAAGGCTACATTGACGCCTGTCTCGAAATAAATCTGTTGCGTTATGTTGAACGAAACACTGCTTAACGCACCCGACAGCACTTTGGTTTTTTGCAGGAACAAAGTCGAATAGAAGCTGTCTGTCCACTGCCATACAAAGGAAAACAGAAACACCGTTACCATCGCCGGTACAGCACTGGGCAGCATTATCTGCCAGAAAGTCCTCAGCATGCCGGCACCGTCCACATATGCGGCTTCTTCAAGCTCCTTGGGCATACCCCTGAAAAACTGGCGGAGTATATAAATGTACAGCCCGTTTTTTAAACCCATGCCGGTAAGGGACATCAGAACAAAGGGCCAGTAGCTGTCCAGAAGATTTAACCCCCTGCCGCCTGTAATGGCAGAGAAAATCCCAAATATATCAAAGTATCTGAAATGCATGAACAGTGGCACCATCAATGTCTGAGGCGGGACGATCATAGACAGAATAACAAGTGTGAAAAGGAAGCCTCTTCCCCTGAATTTGAATCTGGCAAAGCCATAACCTATCAGTGTGCATGAAATAAGCTGCATTATACTGGTAAGCGCAGATAGCTTGAAAGTATTCCAGAACGCCTTCGTATATCCCATTGCCTTCCATACAGCCTTAAAATTCTCAAATGTCGGCGACTTTGGTATGTAGCGGACCGTGACGTCAAATATGTCTTTTTCAGGCATAAACGCTACCGTCAGCTTTACCAGTGTCGGATATAATATCAAAAAGCATATGCCTAATATTATAACACCACGCACTATTGACCAGCCATACTTTGCCAGCGTACTCAATGTGAATCGGCGGTGCTTTTTGACTTCCTTCCTTACCTTTGCTTTTTTGCGAAAAACAGCTATGGTTTTCATAAAGACCTCCGCCTGCTTTATTCTTGATAAAATACACTTCTGGAAATCAGCCATATAACTATCCCTATAACCGCAAGGATGGATACGAAATAGATCCAAGCCATAGCCGAGCTCATACCGTAATCGTTATTCGCAAATGCTATATCCCGGATCAGCTGCATCACCGTATTGGATGAGTTGGTCAGCGTATCAATGATGCTGTATACCGTATTGACCAGAATAAGCGGGCTGACCATCGGAAAAGTGATCTTCCAGAAATTCTCCCAGCCGGTGGCTCCTTCGATATTTGATGCTTCAAACAACGAAGGTGATATGGACTGAAGTCCGGCCAGGAAGATCAATATCTGTACGCCGGATGCGGATACGATATCATATATCCTGTCTACGGCACTGACTATATAATCAATGAATACCGGGCTAAGTCTGGACTGCAGCAGAAGCCTTGTAAGTTCCGCAGCTCTGAAGGCGCCCTCCTGCCCATCAGACTGTGTCAGTCCCATGGCGGACTGCAGCAGGTCCCCGCTGTCCACCACAAGGATAATGCCGGATGTAACGATGACAGGCAGGAAAAATATCGCTCTTGCCAGTGAACGGCCGCGGAATTTCTGATTGAGCAGATTTGCAGCGAAAAAGCTGAATATGATTATCAGCGGGACATTGGTGACCATATACAGCAGCGCTTCCACAAGGTCCCTCTTATATGTTGCATGCACATTCCAGGCCCTGTTGTAATTGCCAAAGCCAACAGGTATGAGCTGATACCCCGAACCATCCGCCGAAACCTGCAGATTGTTCAAACTGAATATAAATGACTGGATCAAAGGTACCAGGAAGAATGTGATGAGCCCTATTATAAATGGCAAAACGAACAGGTAACCCATCATGGCCCTTTTCTTGGTAAGGCTGAGTCTTCTCTTCTTCCTTATCAGAGGCTTTGTTGCCGGTACTGATTCTGCTTGCTGCAATGGTTTCTCAGTCATCAATGACCCTCCTTAACTACCTTGAAATCAAGGGGCTCTATCCGAATGCCATCCACCTCGACAGCTTTGCTGTTGTAATTCACTATTATTTCCTTCCCCTTCTCATAAGTCGTTTTGTAAACTCCGCCGGCGATCTTCTCATGTTTCCTGATCGTTTGCCCCTGGACATCCCCGAGAGCTTCATTGGCCTTCCGGTAAAACTCCTTAGCTTCTTCCAGCCATATCCTGTAATCATTCGAATAGTAGTTATCGAAGTAGGATTCCTTCACCACCGAATTTTCTTCATAGAAGAAGCTGAAATAAATACCTGAACCCGTCTCAATGGCTTTCAGGAAAGCCTTCCTGTAATCCGGCGACATGTTGATGGGTGCACCGGCATAGCTTATATACCCTCTTATTACCATCTGGAAGAACGGTATGCTTTCATCGGTAAGGTGGAACTGGTTTGAATCCTCCGGTATGTTCAGAACATGATCAGCATACGGGAGTGTATAGGAGTTGCCGCCGTCGAGCATGACAGTGAGGCCTGAATCCTTCATTTTTTTCACTTCTCCGGCCACGATTTTTGATGCTTCCTGTCTGTCGACAAGCTTTCTCTCTCTAAAATCCGAATTAAGATCTATACCCGCATCCCTCAGCGATATGCCCGGGATGGACAGCTTTCTGAGACCGTTTATCATCCCATCCACAATGGAAGGGATCCTCGAAGGGCTGATGACATAAAATGTACCTCTGGATTTGTGCTGAAGATTCGTCGCAACATTGTATTTGTAAACCGATGCTATTTCCTTTGTGATATACCGTGCAGCATGCAATATCGGTACAAAGGCATCCAGAAGCCTGTCTTTGTAGTTCATTATAATCCCGAATTCCGGATAGTATTCGATGCCCTTCTCATCAAGGAATTTTTGCAGCTTCGTGAAGCCTTTTTTCCCTCCAAGCTGTGACATCAGCTTCACCCTGGACGGCAGCGTATGATCGACACCACCGTTGGCCCAGCCTGTATACTTCAGGACGATCTCGCTGATGCCGCCTTTATTTAAAGCTTCGATAATCTCGATTGACTCTTCATACGCAGTAAGCTTCTGAATTGCTTTGACCGGTATACCCAGGATAGGCTTGACTTTATCGATGGCCCCTATTATCTCAAGGTAGAACGGAACATTGTCCCGTGCCTTTTCTCTCGTCATTCCCAGACCTTCCAGGTAGCTGCGGTAATATGCAGCCATACCTGAATAGTCTGCATCTTCTCCATTGAGGAACTTATATCTGACCTTGATGTCCCCCTTGAAAATCCTGGGCTGATATACCATGATGGTGTTATTGCCCGAGTAGTCGCCTATATCCAGCACATCGTTCTGAATCAGTATGTATTCCGAGTATACATTATTGTATGAATTCACTCTGCCGCTGATATCGGCCCATACCCTTGCCATGGCATCGCCGGACTCTATGATGGCGAAGAATGCATTATCGCCTCTTTTCATTCCATACACCGGCAGGTACGCCTGCTCGATGATGCTTGTTCTTTCCGGCAGCGGTATCGATTTGTCAAGCCCGTAGACATCGATCGCGTAAGTCTGGGCATTGAGCTTGTTGTTGTTGAGGTATATCAGTGACCCGGATCCGTCGGGCACCAGCATATACCCTTCTTCATCCTCTCCGGCAGCTCCGAAGAACTCCAGGAGGCTCAATGTATATAATGGGAATGAATCCTTGTTATATTCGATTTCTTCCGTCGGGACCCTAACTACGAGAGTGTCCCCATCCAGCACGTATTCCAGCGGTATCTTGAATACTTCCTTGTTTGCATCAGCTACAGGAACATTATTGGCCAGATGGTCCTCATTCATATCTTCCAGCGTGTAGCCCGCCGATATGACTATTTCCTGGAGGTCCTCCTTCATAAAGTCCCTTATATTCTCACCAAGAACATACAGATCTCCGTTCTCCAGTGAAGGATACTCCTCCAGCAGTTCTTTTTTCTGTTTCTCTGAAACCGCTTTTTCAAGGGAGAATAGTCTGTACCTGCTAACCAGGGTTTTCGCCGTCTTCGCATCAAGATTTTTCAAAATCTTTTCTTCCATACGCTGCTTGCTGATCCTGATGGGAAGTATGTAAATTTTCTGCTCCTTGCCGATACGGTAAAAAACCCTTACTCCGTTTTCTATGGGAGTTATCTCGAACTGCTCATGCTTGATGCTGTCAGTATAGTTATTCATCAGCTTCTGCTGCGATGTGGTCGTGTAATATGAAATAGAAATCTGAGAAGCCAACTTGTCTTTGTTTATAGCCGATGCTCTCGCATCCTCGCTTCTGTCAGGGGGGTTGGTGAACCAGACATAGCCTGTCTTCTTGTCCTTTACAGCAGCCTCTGTGGTCTTCTCATTCAAATAAAGCTCAAGATATTCATTCTCAGCAAACTTTTTCATGGACTGCAGAGCAGACGCAGCAACAGCCTGACTGTTTCCGGTATCTGCATACACAACGCTGCATGACATCATCAGAGCTGCCGTGATTATCAGCGCAGTAATTTTTTTCAGCATCTCGTTACACCCCCCTATAGTCTGAGCGCGATTTCCTTGTATATCGTATATACAAAGGAAAACATCTGCTGCAGCAGGCTGAAGAACAGCAAAGCTATGAATATGATCAAACCCATACCTATCAAAATGCATACGCATGTCAGGAGAGTCTTCCCCATCGAATACTGGTGGACGACACTGGTCCCGATGATCAGCAGAAAACCTGTCCATACCAGTGACAGTACATCAAAAAATATATAAAAGGGTACCTCTTCCTTCGTAATGACATTGCTGAAGACGATAAGTGGTATATTGATTATGATCAGCGGTGTAAGAGCATATGCCGTCGTTATTACAATGTCTCTGAAGCTCCCTTCACCGTCCATCAAGGTCGTCAGGCACCAGTTGGCAAGACACCACAGGAAAAAGGGAACGGCAATGCTGCATATTTCCACGATGACATTCAATTCCCGGAGCTTCACTTCATTTATTATGAATCCGGTCAACTGTCTGCGCAGTATAAAGGTAATACCCACCATAGCGACTATTATCAGTGCCGCCTTAAGGTTTCCCTTTTTTTCATGCTTCAGATCCCAGAAGCCGTCGAATGGATGAAATATCAAATGAAATGAGTACCTCAGGCTGTTCAGCAGCTCCATCTATGCTTCCACCTTTCCTATAGCATTAGTTTCAGCCTTTGCTCCGGCCTTTTTACCGGCCCTGTATCTTTTAAACAGCTTCACAGCAATGATAAGGGCCAGGAGTACCATAACAACAGTGCCGAAATTATCTCCGATCACTTCCTGACGATACAGGTCAAAGGCCTTGCTGTAATAATCCTTCTTGTTGCCGAGCTTGAAATATTTCATTGCAGCCCTGTAGTCATCTTTTCTGAGGGCCGCTTTACCCAGACCTATATATGCCAGCTCGGAGTTGGCATTATATTTTATGACCTCCTGCCATCTGGCAGCCGACTCATCATACTTACCGTTCAGATGAAGCTCGACCGCTTCCTTGACAAGCCTGCCGTAATCCGTCGGTTCGAAAACTGTTATCTGGCACATGTTGGAATCGAGTACAGCAAAGCACCCGTTGACCGAGTCCAATGCGACAGGATTCCTGAAGTTGCCGACACGGTTGCCTATGCTTCCGAAAACAAACAGCAGATTACCGTCAGTATCGTAGGTGAATATCCTCCCCTTTTTCTTATCAAGGACACTGTAAATGCCGGAGTCCTCGACGCACACATCGGTAAGCTGTGAATTGCCGGATTCTGCGTATCCGCGTGATCTGAAATATACATCTCCCACCGGAGGAAAATATCCGTTGCGCCTTAAAACGTCCGTACCTGTCGGATTGAGCTTCCTTATCGGAGCGTATTTGTCGTCCTTGGATCTATTACTTATCGCATAATCGATATCTTCCAGTGCTATGCTGCTGGTTGTAACATAAATGAAGCCGTCATTATCTATGGAAATATTATTGTATTCGGTCGGAACATACAGCTCGAGCCTGCGTCTTTGCTCATCTGTGGAAATGAGCTTCCAGAAGTAATCCACCATATTGGGTATTACCTTGCTGGCTCCCATATATCCTGTAAACATGCCCTTGTTGTCAAGTTCAATAAGCCCCTGGTTTACACCCTGTGCAACTATATACATCCTCTTTGCCCTGTCAACTACCAGCGCTGTAGGGCGAAATACAAAGTCCGCCGGAAGGATATCGGATTCGGGAGCGCCGATCTCTCTGACGAAATTTCCTTCAGAATCCAGATGTATTATTCTGGCATTGTCGGTGTCGGCCACATATATATCCCCATCCTGTGTAACGAACAGGCCTCTTGGATTTTTGAAAGTGTCTGTCTTTCCGTCCTTTACGAATTTATCGATGATCCTGTCCAGTTTCCAGTTCTCATCAATAATTACAATACGGTTGTTGCCGGTATCTGCTATATATACCTTATTGTCCTGACCTGTGATGAGGTCGGATGGATTGTTGAACGGTTCGATGCCAAGGGACTTTCCGTCAATTATCATCGACGGTACATAAGCTGCCGGTGCCGGGATCGGAGTACCCCAGTAGTCATAGTTGTAACTCGTATAGGGTTCATCTGCAAAGGCAACAGTTGAGCTGATCACCATCAATATCAGTGTAAAAATCAGAAATCCTCTAGCCTTCAATGCCCTGCCCTCCCCTCTAATCCTTCAGACCGGACGTAGCCATAGTCTGGATTATGCTGCTTTGGGTCACCATAAACATTACTATCGGCACGATCATCATCAGGAAAATAACTGCTGCGCCGACGCCGGCCCTGGCATAGCCGCCGAGTAAGATCTGATTCAGCGCATACGGCAGAGTTTTGAGTTCTTCACTGTATATGAAAGCGCTTCCTGTAGCACCCCAAAGTGTCTGGAAGGAGAAAATTATGAGCGTGAGCCATGCCGGCTTGACACACGGCATAGCAATGGTCCAGAATGTCCTGAACTCACCGGCACCATCCATACGTGCCGACTCAAGCAGGGAATCAGGTATCGTCACCATGAACTGCTTCATCAGGAACAAGCCGAGAGAATATCCGAATGCGGGAACGATCATCGAGAGATACGTATCAAGCCAGTTCAGCTTTGCCATGACCAGATAATTCGGTATTTGGGTGACCACAGGCGAAAACATGAGTGATGTCACCACGATATTGAAAAACAGCTTGCTTCCCGGGAATTTATGCTTCTCCAGCGCAAAAGCAGCCATGGAAGCTATTATGACATGACCTGCCGTACCAACGGCAGTTATAAACAATGTGTTGAATATGTAGCGTGAAAACGGCACCCATGACTGGGCCATCAGCAGGAACAGATCCCTGAAGTTGTCTGTGGTGGGGTTGCGTACAAAGAACCTCGGAGGGAACATGAATATTTCATCGAGCGGTTTGAATGCATTCGAAATGGCATATATCATGGGAAGCACCATAAACGAGCCAAACAGCACCAAAATCACGATGTTGAATATGTCGCCCCCCAGAGAACGGTTAGGTCGTTTGTAATTGTATTTCCGCTTCTTCATGCTATTGCCCCACCTTTCTCAGAAGTTTCTGCACCACTTTGTTGCATATAACCATCGTCAGGAACAAAACAGTAGCAATGGCCGACGCATATCCCATCTCAAAACGGAGGGTACCATAATCGATCAGGTGGTTTACGACAGTGTGCGCCGCATAGTCTACACTGGGAAGGCCTGCAAGGGCAATAGTTACATCACTTACAGCAAAGGACTGGGTTATGGACATGACGGCACCGAACATCAGCATCGGCTTCATATTCGGCAAGGTGATATACCACAGCTCCTGCCAGCGGTTCTTGATGCCGTCTACTATCCCTGCTTCATACTGTGCCCTTTCGATACCCTGAAGCCCCGCCACGAACGACAGGAATCCGGTACCCAGACTCATCCACAGTACAACTATCATAATAACCGGCAGCATGTATCTCGGATCCTTGAGCCACAATACCGGTTCGGTGATTATACCCAGCTTCATCAGGGTGGAATTCACATAACCATATGCATCACCGCTGAACATGACGGTCCAGATCATATATACATTGCCTGATATCGAAGGCGCATAGAAGATAAGAACCATGAAAGCCCTTATTTTCGGCGGCAGTTCATTAATGAACCACGCGAACATTAATGATGCGAAGTAGCCTATGGGTCCGGTGATAGCCGCCAGCAGGAATGTATTCTTGACAGACTTGAGAAAGACATCATCACCAAAGAAGAGCTTCACATAGTTCTGCCATGCAATGAACTTCGGCTTCTCCAATACATTAAAGTAGGTAAAGCTCAACCCTATGGAAACCACTACGGGTATTACGGTAAAAACCAGGAAGATTATTGCATAGGGAGCCAGGAACAAATATGACACTCTGTTTTTGATTATCTGATGCTTCAGATTTGCAAGCTTGCTTTTGAACGCAGTTCCTGCTCCATGAACCGGGCGTACCTGCTTTTCAATGACAGCGGACATTTATTTACCCCCATCCCTCAGCTCTAAGCCGAATTCTTTTCTCTTGTTGTCTATCTCTTCATTGATGACCCTTACATAGTCAAGCAATGTTTCTCTCGGGTCTTCCCCGATATTTATGACTTTTCTGAAAGCATTGTTCAGGTGTCTTGGCGTAAAATATCCGCCCGGCACCTCAGGATTTCCTATAACCCACTGCCTTTGTTCGTTCAGCGCATTATAATCCCTGACAGGCCACGGAAGCCTCTTTGCTGCTTCGATGTTGGCAGTCGGATGACGGGCCGATGCCCCCATAAGACTTTCCATCTCCTGACCGAATCTGACCTGTGTATCCGAGCTTACCCACCATTTCATGAACTCCCATGCCGCATTCTTGTTTTTTGCGGATTCCAGCATCATAACTGCGTAACCGCCGCCGATGGTGGATCTGTCAATAACACCGTCCTCTCTTTCGACCCCGGGTATGGGAGCCATTTCCCAAAGGCCTCTGAGTTCCGGTGCAAACACCTGCAGGTTGTTATAGAGCCAGTAATCATTGATGGCAATCGGTATCTCACCTGTTCTGAAGCGGTTGGTAACATCGAACTCCAGCGGGAATTTATAGTTTACATACAACTCTGTCCATTTTTTGAATGCTTTAATTGCTTCCTCCGTATCGAGGGCACTGGATATACCGTCACCGTTATACAGCCTGCCGCCTTCCTGATAGAGGAACGTGCCGTACGTTTCCATGGCACCCCACGGATCGTTGTTTACAACGACAGGCACACTGACATCCATATTTGCTTTCTGAACGGTTGGTATGATCGCATACAGTTCTTCCCAGGTATTGGGCGGCTCTATGCCCAACTCCTCCAATATGTCCTTGCGGTAAAACATCATCAGGAAATACTGCTGTTCCGGCAAACCATACATGCCGCCCTGGAATCTGTATGGCACAAGAGAACTGTCGGTGAATTCCTTCAGCACCTCATCCAGATCGGGGAACTGCGTAAGATCAACGGCCGCATTACGCGTAGCATAGTTGACAGGTTCTCCGTTGGTCACCGTCAGAGCAACGTCAGGCCCTCTTCCTGCCACCGTCGCGGGCAGAAGCACATTGGCCTGGACCAGTTCCACATTGACAGCTATACCCGTTTCCGGAGTAAATGTGTCATCAATCATCTTCTTTACTACCTGTGCCTGGTCACGTCCCGTGGTAATCCACACAGTTACTGCATTTTGCTTGTCGTATACATTGCCCACGCTGCTGTAATCTTCGGTGAAGGAAGCTATGAAAGCCGATATCTCGTGGATC
>Ga0134091_1002725_pt1 | contig 11559 bp, 10 predicted proteins | sample 2_5taG_FD_94451 | JGI IMG/M metagenome (GOLD analysis project Ga0134091, IMG submission 94451) | Switchgrass degrading microbial communities from high solid loading bioreactors in New Hampshire, USA - 2_5_20_6_A2 metaG | ecosystem: Engineered > Bioreactor > Semi-continuous > Anaerobic >...
AAAATCCAGGAATACAGGGATAAATTTTCAAATCCATATATAGCCGCTGCAAGGGGTTATGTTGATGATGTAATTGAACCGGCCAGAACAAGGATTCATCTTGCTGCCGCTCTTGAAATGTTAACCAGCAAGAGGGAAACAAGACCGGCTAAAAAGCATGGGAACATTCCGCTGTAATCCGGCACTGAAAACCGATCAGTCTGCGTCAATCGAAGAAAATGTTAATTTGATAATATTGGAGGTATATAGAATATGAGAAAGTTTGTTATAAACGTTAACGGAAATCAGTATGAAGTTGAAGTTGAAGAAGTAGGCGTAGCACAACCTGCAGCACCTGTTGCACCTGTTGTCACACCTGCAGCCCAGGCAACTCCGGCACCTGCTCCCGCTGCGGCTCCTGCTCCTGCACCGAAAGCTGAAGCACCGAAACCGGCAGCTGCATCCACAGCTCCTGCAGGCGCAGTTAAAGTAAATGCTCCTATACCGGGAACAGTCCTGGACATTAAAGTCAACCCGGGTAACAAGGTTAAACGCGGAGACATTTTGCTTATTCTTGAAGCCATGAAGATGGAGAACGAGATATTGGCTCCACAGGACGGAACTGTTGCTTCAATACATGTTTCAAAGGGATCTTCCGTTAACAGCGGAGACTTGCTTGTATCATTAAACGGGTAATATATTTCGAAGCAGAAGAATATTACCGGTTTGCGTTTTATTCAATTAAACAGTAAAGGAGGCTTAATGCCATGGGAATAAAGATTACAGAAACCGTTCTCAGGGATGCACACCAGTCATTGATTGCAACGAGAATGAAAACCGAGGACATGCTTCCAATAATCGAGAAGATGGATAAAGTAGGTTATCATTCTTTGGAGTGCTGGGGAGGAGCAACATTTGATTCATGCCTCAGATTTTTGAATGAAGATCCCTGGGAAAGACTGAGAAAAATAAGAGAAAAAGCGAAAAATACCAAGCTGCAGATGCTTTTGCGCGGACAAAACCTGCTGGGATACAAACACTATGCCGATGACGTAGTGGAGTATTTTGTCCAGAAAGCTGTTGCCAACGGTATTGATATAATTCGTATATTTGACGCATTAAACGATCCGAGAAACGTTGAAGTTGCAATAAAAGCTACGAAAAAGGAAGGCGGACATGCACAGGGTACGGTATGCTATACAATCAGTCCCTTCCACAGCCTTGAACAGTTTGTTAAGGATGCGAAAAAGCTGGTTGAGTTGGGTGCTGATTCAATTTGCATAAAGGATATGGCAGGTCTTCTAACACCATACCAGGCTTATGATCTTGTAAAGGCACTTAAGGAAAACATCAAGGTTCCGGTTCAGGTACACACACACTATACCAGCGGTGTTGCTTCAATGACATACCTGAAAGCCATTGAGGCGGGAGCTGACGTGGTAGACTGCGCTATTTCGCCTATGGCACTGGGTACCAGCCAGCCGCCTACAGAGCCATTGGTTGCTACGCTCCAGGGAACCAAGTATGATACAGGGTATGATCTGAAGCTTTTGTCTGAAATTGCAGATCATTTCAGACCACTGAGAGAGCAATACCTGAAATCAGGACTTCTGGACACAAAGGTTATCGGTGTTGATATCAATACATTGCTGTACCAGGTTCCCGGCGGTATGCTTTCAAACCTTGTATCACAGCTTAAGCAGTTTGGAAAGGAAGACAAGTTCCAGGAAGTTCTTGAGGAAGTACCGAGAGTTCGCGAAGATTTGGGTTATCCGCCGCTTGTAACACCTACAAGCCAGATTGTTGGAACCCAGGCTGTTATGAATGTTATCTCAGGGGAACGCTATAAAATGGTTCCAAAAGAAACAAAAGCCCTTGTTAAAGGAGAATACGGAAAAACACCCGCTCCCATAAAGGATGAGATTGTCAGGAAAATAATAGGTGACGAAAAGAGAATCACCTGCCGCCCTGCAGACTTGATTGAGCCTGAACTTGATAACATAAGAAATGAAATGAAGGAATACCTGGAACAGGATGAAGACGTATTGTCATACGCACTGTTCCCGCAGGTAGCCAAAAAGTACTTCGAATACAGGAAAGCTGTTAAATATAAAATAGATCCTGACATGGTAAATTACGAAGAAAGAGTACATCCGGTTTAAATTTCCAGAGAAATAATGCTTTGTTTGCCGGCACCGGCATAAATTATAGAGGCGGGAAACCGCCTCTTTTGTATAGTTTTGTAAGTCTTGAACAATCCTTTTATTTGGGAGGATATATATTATGATTAGGTTCGATTATAAAAATACCGAAGGATTTATCAGATCACATGAAATTGAAAATCTTAAACCGGCTGTTGAAAATGCGCATAACCTGCTGCATCAAAAGAAAGGGCCGGGCAATGATTTCCTGGGATGGCTGGAGCTGCCTGTTTCTTATGATAAATCTGAATTTGCCCGTATAAAGGATGCAGCCGAAAGAATCAGAAAGAACTCAGATGTTTTCATTGTAATCGGAATCGGGGGTTCATACCTTGGTGCCAGGGCGGCAATAGAGGCACTTACCCATTCCTTTTACAACATGCTTCCGAAAGAAAAAAGAAACGGTCCGCAGATTTTCTTTGCCGGGCACCAGATAAGTTCCACGTATCTTGCAGAACTGGTTGAGCTTATCGATGGAAAAGATGTTTCAATAAATGTTATATCCAAATCAGGAACTACAACAGAACCTGCCATTGCTTTCAGAATACTGAAAGCTTACATGGAGGAGAAATACGGAAAAGAAGAAGCCAGGAAAAGAATATACGCAACCACCGATAAGTCAAGGGGCGCATTGAAAACCCTGGCGGATTCTGAAGGTTATGAATGCTTTGTTATACCTGACGATGTGGGAGGGCGTTTTTCAGTATTGACAGCAGTAGGTCTGCTTCCGATAGCAGTGGCTGGAATTGATATCGAACAAATGATGGAAGGAGCACGTGCAGGATACGAACTTTATCAGAAACCGTTTGAAGAAAATCCTTCATACCTTTATGCAGCATTCAGAAATGCATTATACCGGAAAATGAGAACTATCGAAATAATGGTTAATTATGAACCTTCGCTTCACTATATAACCGAATGGTGGAAACAGCTTTATGGAGAAAGTGAAGGAAAAGACGGTAAGGGAATATTTCCCGCAGGTGTTGATTTTACCACCGACCTGCATTCCATGGGGCAATATATCCAGGATGGCCTGAGAAACATATTCGAAACCGTACTATACGTTGAAAAGCCGGTAAAAGGGATGCAGATATGCGAAGATGACAGGGATCTTGATAAATTGAATTATATTTCCGGGAAAAGTTTGAGTTATGTTAACAAAAAAGCAATGGAAGGTACCATACTGGCTCACCACGATGGAGGCGTACCCAGCCTGGTGGTTAATATTCCTGAAATGAAGCCTTTCTATTTCGGCCAGATGGTATATTTCTTTGAAAAAGCCTGTGGAATAAGCGGCTACCTGTTGGGTGTAAATCCCTTTGATCAACCCGGTGTTGAGGCATACAAGAAAAACATGTTCGCCCTCCTGGGAAAACCGGGCTTTGAGCAGGAAAGAAAGCAACTGGAAAAAAGGCTGTATGGCTGATACAAATATGATCTACAAATGAAAGTCAGGTAAATTTGTATTTACCTGACTTATTTTTATATTACATGGTATATTTTTCAAACTTGGTATTGATTAATACCAAAAAGTTGATATATAATACGATCATTAAAGGATATCTCCGTAGGTAACATTTGAACCACTTAAATATTTTATCTTAATTGATGTGATTTTTTTCTTAATATAATAGTAAATTATACATAGAAACACATATTAAGGCAGATGCAATTTACGTAATTCAATAAGGAGGTTCTTTTGTGACTATTAAGGAGAAAGTTAAATCTAATACCCTATCTTCGGAATCCGGCATAAATAAAAAAGATAATATGCACAATTTACAGAGAAGATCGTTGTTTGAAAATGTTACCGACTTTGATTCTCTTAATAACGATAAAAATGACTGGATTTTTGCTCTTTCTCACGAGCTGAGAACCCCTTTGAACGTCATTTTGTCCACAATTCAGGTTGCACAGCTTAGTATGAAAAACGACAAGGACGGGGAATACAGCATGGTAAAAACAAAGTACCTGGATATTATGAAACAAAATTGCTACCGACTTCTTAAAATGGTAAATAATCTCATTGAAATAAACAGATTGGATTCGGGTTTTTTTAAAATAGATTTGAAAAATGAAGACATTGTTCATATAGTCAAAGAAATGGCCCTTTCTGTCACTGAATACGCCAAAATTAAAAATATTGATATATCGTTTGAAAGCAATAAGGAAAAGCATATTGCAGCTGTTGATATTTTTCAGCTTGAACGCATAATGTTGAATCTGTTGTCCAACGCCATAAAGTTTACTCCCTCCGATGGGAACATAAAAGTTATTGTAAATGTGGAAGACAAGGATATTTTCATTTCTGTATCGGATACAGGTCCGGGTATTCCTGAAGAATATGGTAACATGATATTTGAAAGATATTGTCAGACCGACGGTAAAAGTTTAATTGAGAAAAAAGGAAGCGGAATGGGCCTGTACCTGGTTAAAAAACTTCTTGAGAAGATGAATGGCAGGATATGGTACAGGAATAACGATGACAAGGGTACAACTCTTACATTTACTCTTCCCAATATCAAAATTCCGTCTGCACGGGCTGTACAGGAAGATCTTCCGACAGACTATATAAAAAGCAGGACAGAATATCTAGAAATAGAATTTTCAGATATTTATGTAATTTAAAATTGCTTCTTGACAACTTATATTACATCGTGTATAGTTGAAATTGACAATAAAGTAGAAGTATCCACTTCTCACCCTGTGTCCGGTTGATTTCAGGGTTCAAATCGTAGCAGTTTATTTGCTGTGGTTTATGCAGGTGAAGTGGGTTTGCCTGCTTTTTTGTTTGCCAAAAATATATAATTTTATTTACCCATATGAGTTGAAATGGGTTCAAAAATTACGGAGGTGTTATTTATTAAAAAAGATCAAATTCAGGTGAATAATCAGATCAGGGATAAAGAAGTCAGGTTGATTGACTTTGACGGCACAATGATCGGAATTGTATCGGCCAGGGAAGCTCAATTAAAAGCCAACGAAAGAGAGATGGACCTGGTTAAAATTTCACCGAATGCGAATCCCCCTGTCTGTAAAATCATGGATTATGGCAAGTATTTATATGAGCTGTCCAAGAAAGAAAAAGAAGCAAAGAAAAAACAGACCAATATTTCCGTCAAGGAAATCAGGCTTTCAGCCAAAATAGAGGAACATGATTTCGCATTCAAACTTAAGAATGCAATGAAGTTCCTTAAAGATGGAGATAAAGTAAAGATATCCATAAGGTTCAGAGGTAGGGAAATGCAATTCACCTCCATGGCATATGACGTAATCGACAAGTTTGCCGAGATGATAAAGGAATACGGTAAAATGGAAAGTAAGCCTTCAATGGACGGCAGAAGCATGTCGGTTATGTTTGTTCCCATTAAAGACAAGCAATAACTGCCTGTAGGGTGTTATCGTAGCAGCATTTAATCAATGGCATACAAATGTATTAATAACGGAGGAGGTTTTATCCATGCCTAAATTAAAAACCCACAGTTCTTCAAAGAAAAGATTCAAAATAACTGGTACTGGTAAGGTAAAACGCAATAAAGCATATAAAAGTCATATTCTTACCAAAAAATCATCAAAGCGGAAGAGAAATCTTCGTAAATCAACCATTGCTTCGACTGCAAATGAATCAATAATAAAAGTAATGCTTCCTTACAAATGATTGGAAAGAAGGTGTGAGATATGGCAAGAGTTAAAGGTGGAGTAAGAACCAGAGCCAGACATAAAAAAGTTTTAAAACTTGCCAAGGGTTACTTTGGTGCAAAAAGCAAATTATATAGAATAGCAAACCAGGCAGTCATGAAGTCTTTGGTATATGCATACCGGGACAGAAGGCAAAAGAAGAGAGATTTCAGAAAACTTTGGATTACGAGGATTAATGCTGCTGCAAGAAGAAATGGTATGTCTTACAGCCGGTTTATGAATGGTCTTAAAAAGTCGGGCATTGAACTTAACAGAAAAGTTCTGGCCGAGATGGCTGTAAATGATGTTGCGGGCTTTGCAAAACTTGTCGAAAAAGTCAAAGGTTAATAATTTCTGAAAAAGGCGGCTTTCAGCCGCTTTTATTTTTTCTCAATAAACTTTTTTCATTTTTATTACAAAGTTAATAAAATGGTACCAATTCATTTGATAAAGCGATATAATCTCATTGTAGTTAAATTTATCAAAATGTCCATAAGAATCCTGCCATATCCGGCGGAGATGAGCATGGTTTTCTTGAGCGGCATGTTCTGCCGTCCGCTGGGACGGTAATGAACCAATGCCAATGGTACGATAAAGATCTTAGATCATGTATTGTGTATAAAAATGATGTATTATACAATAATAGCATGACAATGGATCGGGGAGCTTAATAGTGGCAAATGTAAGTAATATTCGGGAGTTTTTCATATTGATTGGGAATTACTTGGGGCTTAACGGACCACTGGACTTCGTTTTAATGATTATTGACATAAGTATTATCTCATATATCGTTTACAAGGTCATCCAACTGGTCCGGGAGACTCGTGCCATGCAGCTGGTAAAGGGTATACTGATCATTGTAATCGGACTGAAGGCGGCCCAGCTGATTGGTCTTAGAACAGTTGCCTTTATTCTCGAAGGTGCAATATCGTTATTGGGTTTTTCACTGATAGTTTTGTTCCAGCCCGAGCTCAGGCGCGGACTTGAAAAAATAGGTAACAGCGGGTTCCAGAACCTGTTTTTGCTTGATTATGATGAGGACCAGCTTAGAACTACGGCTTCCATTGAAGCCATAGTTAATTGTTGCGCACATTTGTCACAGGAATATATAGGTGCGTTAATTGTTATAGAAAGAAACACCAAGATAGGTGATGTAATAAATACAGGAACGCAAATGGATTCTATCATATCTTTTGAGCTATTGGCAAATATTTTTACACCCAATACACCATTACATGACGGTGCTGTGATAATAAGAAACAATAAAATAAAAGCTGCAGGCTGCTATCTTCCGTTAACCGAGAATACCACCCTGAGCAAGGAACTTGGAACAAGGCACAGGGCTGCATTGGGAATAACCGAGGTATCAGATGCAATATCAATAGTAGTTTCAGAAGAATCCGGTAAAATATCCTATGCCCATAACGGAAACCTTACAAGAAACCTGACGCCCGATACTCTGAGAAAAGCATTGTATCGTTTCCTGCTTGACAGGAATTCGAGTAAAAAGCGTTTTTGGTTTAGAAAGGTGAAATCTGATGAATAAAAAAATCAGTCTAAATAAAATTTTAGAAAAAGATTCTGTCTTAAAAGTTTTATCGGTATTGATTGGTATTTTGATTTGGTTTATAGTACTGGACCATCAGAACCCCCTCAGTGAACGTACAATTTCAATTCCGCTCAGATCCAATGCGCAGGTTCTTGATGCAGGCAATATGAGACTGGTATCGTCAAATATTCCCAACAATGTTGACGTTGTGATAAAAGGAAGAAAACAACGGCTGGATAAGGTCACAGCCAATGATTTTGAGGCATTTCTGGATTTCACTGATATACAGGATACCGAAACAACCGAGCTTGCAATAAATCTTCCCAGGTATACGGGGGATCAGGATATTATTGTTGCCGACGTCAACCCCAAGGTTGTAAGAATAAAACTTGAAAATATTATCAGGAAAGAATTCCATGTTAATGTAAAGTGGGTGGGTGAACTTCCAGAAGGATATGAAGTTGTAAATGTCAAACTGAACCCTAACACTGTCATCCTGCAGGATTTGGAAAGTGTAATGAACAGTGTGGAAAGTGTTTCTGTGTCTGTAGATACCGAGCAAATACTTAAAGAAGATTCTATAAATAAAAGAATCGAAGTTTATAATAACAGCGGCAAGATTATATCCTCCCTTGATGGCAGCGTGCAGATAGCTGTCAGCTACCAAATTGCAAAAACCGTACCGATTACCACCACTCTTACCGGGGAGCCGAGAAACGACTACTATGTCCAGGATTATACAGTTTCCCAGAACACCGTTAAAATCATGGGAAGTTATGAGGTCCTGAAGGATATTCAATCAATTGAAGCCGAACAGCTGAATGTTGAAAATGTAAATGAATCATTCCAGAAGGATTTAAAGCTTATACTTCCGGAAAATGTCCAGTTGTATAACAGCCCGGCTTTTGTAACAGCCCAGGTTAACATCCAGCGGTATTCGCACAAAATTATAACAATTCCTAAATCATCCATCACCATTTTCGGCGGGGATGTAACCGGAAGAACAAATTACCGGATACTTGAAGATGAAATAACCTTCAGCGTAAAAGGACCGGGAGAGATATTGAATACACTTGACATTAAATCAATAAAAGGTTTTGTTGATGTTTCCAATACAAGTGAAGGCGTACAACCGGTTATTGTTCGTGTTTCCCTTCCGTCAGGTATTTATATGGAAGGTGAAGTTTATGTAAATATTGAGACCGAAAATGTCATAATATCACCGACACCGTCACCAACTCCTGTTCCGGAGAGCGAAGCGGATATTGCACCTACACCTGCTCCAGAATCCGAAGAATTGTTGGAAAACCAATCTGATACATAACTATTGGGTTTGCTAACAATAATATACTTGTGCACCGAAGTTTCCTTGTGCTAAAATAGTTACCGATGTCGTTTTTTGGAGGTGCATATGCATACTAGAGAAATATTGAGTTTTTTGCCTGGCCTGTTAGGTGGTGTGGCAATATTTTTATTCGGCATGAATATGCTGAGCGAAGGACTCCAAAAAACAGCAGGTGAAAAACTTAGACATATTATCAGTATTTTGACGAATAATCCGATAACAGGGATTCTGGTAGGTGCACTTGTAACAGCTATAATTCAAAGCAGCAGTGCAACGACAGTTATGGTTATAGGATTTGTCAGTGCAGGCTTGATGACTCTTAAACAGTCCATCGGCGTTATAATTGGCGCAAACATCGGTACGACGGTGACTGCGTGGCTGGTATCCATTGATATAGGTGATTTGGCTTTACCCCTTGCGGGTATAGGTTTTATACTTTACTTTTTCCCCAAATTAAAGAAACTGAAATATATTGGTCAGATAATTTTTTCTTTTGGGCTTCTGTTTGTAGGACTGAATATAATGAACGATATGATGGCACCACTGGCAAAATCCCAGGCTGTGGCGGATACCATGCTTAGAGTGAGTAATAACAGGTTTCTCGGGTTATTCATCGGTACAATATTAACAGCCATTATTCAAAGCAGCAGTGCGGCTATCGCTATTGTACAAAAGCTGGCAATACAGACAACTGCTGCAGGTGAACCATTAATAACAATTCGCGCGGCACTTCCAATTCTGTTCGGAAGCAATATCGGAACAACGGCTACTGCCCTGCTGGCGTCCATAGGAGCCAGTGTCAATGCAAAAAGAGCTGCATTGACGCATACAATTTTCAATATTGTGGGAAGCCTTATCTTTATATGGTTTATAGGACCTTTTGAACATGTTGTTTCTCTGCTTGTTGGTGGAGCAATACATCCGGATTTGATGGATACGGCAATAGCATATTCTCATACATTGTTTAACCTTGTTAACGCTGTTTTGTTTGCACCGTTCATAAGTCTGCTGGCGAAACTGGTAACCCGGATATATAAAGGAAAGGGAGAATATGAAGACAGAGTACTTGTATATATCGGTGACAAGGTTTCATCTCCTGCAGTGGGATTGAATCTTGCAATGCAGGAAATGTTGAGAATGGGAAAGATAGTCCGGAATATGATTACCGGTACCAAAACGGTAATACTGGAGCAAAAAGAGCAGATTATCCCGGAAGTTGAGAAAATGGAAGATACCGTGGATATGCTTCAGAACGAAATTTTAAATTACCTGTCAAAAATTATTTCACAAAATGTGTTAAGCGATGCGGAATCTGTCCGTCTGACGGGTTACATGCGTATGGTTCATGACCTGGAAAGAATCGGAGATCATTGTGAAAGTTCGACAATGCTTGGCCAAAACAATATTGAAAACAAGGTTCAGTATTCTGATGCTGCGCTGTCCGAGTTAAAAGAGGTTTTTGAAAAGATTGAATCTGTCATGGATCAGACGCTTGACGCCCTGGAAAATAACGATAAGGAACTGGCAAAAGCCGTACTGTCCGAAGAAAACAACATGGATGACATCGAAAAAACCCTCAGGGAAAGACACCTGGAACGTCTGAAAAAAGGGGAATGCAATCCCGGTACGGCTATAACATTTGTGGAGCTGATTCATACATTGGAACGTATGAGTGATAATTGCAAAAACATTGCAGAATCGGTTATAGATGATATCAATCATAGACTTGCCGGTCATTACGATGCAGAGGGCAGAGCATTGGAATATAAAATACTCAGGTATTAATTTATTTTGGGCGGGGGTAAGAAACTGTGACAATAGGATTAGGTGATTTTTTATATCAATTGACAAAAAACCCTGCACTGGTAATAACAGTGCTGCTGACATTAGGTGTTATTTTTGTCAATGGATGGACCGATGCACCGAATGCGATTGCAACATGTGTTTCAACCAGATCACTTGGCCCGAGGGCAGCTATTGTAATGGCTGCAATATTTAATTTTTTTGGTGTGTTGGTTATGACAATGTTAAATGCAACAGTGGCGCAAACCATTTACAATATGGTTGACTTCGGAGGTAATTCTCATAGCGCACTGGTTTCGCTTTGTGCAGCGCTATTCGCAATTGTTTTGTGGGCAACTGCAGCATGGTGGTTTGGTATTCCAACCAGTGAAAGCCATGCTTTAATTGCAGGCATAACAGGAGCCGCAATAGCGGTACAGGGAGGACTTGAAGGAATAAACCCGAAAGAGTGGGTTAAAGTTGTTTATGGTTTAATCCTTTCTGTGTTCATGGGCTTTATATTAGGTTGGATAATTGTGAAACTTATTGAGTTTATATTCAAAGGTTTTAACAGAAGAAAAACCACGGTTTTTTTTCAGTATGCCCAGATCTTTGGAAGTGCTGGTATGGCATTTATGCATGGCGCCCAGGACGGACAGAAATTTATGGGCGTTTTCCTTCTGGGTGTTTTTCTTGCCCAGGGTTATACCGATGTTTCTCAATTCAGCATTCCTGTCTGGCTTATATTTTTATGTTCCATTGTAATGGCATTAGGTACTTCTATTGGCGGATACCGTATAATTAAAGCTGTTGGTATGGATATGGTCAAGCTTGAAAAATACCAGGGATTTTCTGCTGATTTGGCTGCAGCTGTCAGTTTGCTCGTTGCTTCAATATTCGGATTGCCTGTCAGTACGACGCATACAAAAACAACTTCAATTATGGGAGTTGGAGCGGCAAAAAGGATTACAAACGTCAACTGGGGTATCGTTAAGGAAATGGCAAGCGCATGGATATTAACTTTC
>Ga0134091_1002730_pt1 | contig 11548 bp, 7 predicted proteins | sample 2_5taG_FD_94451 | JGI IMG/M metagenome (GOLD analysis project Ga0134091, IMG submission 94451) | Switchgrass degrading microbial communities from high solid loading bioreactors in New Hampshire, USA - 2_5_20_6_A2 metaG | ecosystem: Engineered > Bioreactor > Semi-continuous > Anaerobic > Digestate...
AATGCCGGATCGACATCATTGATATATATGGCCGGTATAAGCCGGATAAGCAGTGATTTATACGAAGCTGCCACCATTGACGGGGCCGGTATATGGCAGCGGGTGCGGCACATTATCGTGCCAAGCATTTTTTCACTGGCAAAAACCCTGTTAATCCTTCAGATCATTTCGGTATTTCAGATACTCTATGAGCCACTGGTCATGACCAACGGCGGACCGAACAACGCAAGCATTTCACTGATGATGCTGACTTACAACTATGCCTTCAGGGATTTCAACTATCCCATGGGAGCTGCTACGTCTGTGGTAATTTGTGTAATCCTGATTATCCTCAGTGGTCTTTACACAAAGCTTACCAAAGACAGGGAGTAAAGGGGGGGTAAGACGATATGTTTTACAGAAGTTATTCGGAAAAAAAAGACGGTGCCATTCGCAGCTTTGATCTGCACTCCTTTCATGTAAAGCTCCTGATTATATGCATACTTTTATTGTGTACAGCGATTGTTGTCATATGCCTGTTTCCGACTGTCTGGGTTTTTCTGGCCAGTTTCAAGGATATACGTGAATTCAGAAGGGAAGTTACCATTTTTCCTTCAAAATTTGATTTCTCAGTTTTCGTGAAAACCTGGAATGATTTAAAATTCGTAAAATATTATGTCAATTCATTGATAATGGTAATAGGGTGCGTTATATGCTCTGTTGTATTCAACGGACTTATTGCATATTCCCTGGCGTTATTGAAACCCAAGGGACACAAAATAATAACAGGCCTGGTTATGTGGAGCCTGCTCATACCATCCACTACAAGTGTAGTTGCGCTGTTTGTCAACGTAAACAGGCTCGGTCTTTCAAGATCCTTTATTCCGATATGGCTTTCCTATGGCGCAAATGCCTTCATAGTTGTGTTATACAAACAATTCTTCGAAAGAATGCCGTCAGATCTGTTTGAAGCGGCAAAGCTTGACGGCTGTAATGTTTTGCAGGTGTTTATGAAAATTCTGCTCCCGTTGTCAACACCAATTATTTCGGTAGCAACCATCTTTACGGTTACAGCAGCATGGTCTGACTTCCTGTTCCCTTTTCTAATCCTTAATGGGACAGGCAAAGAAACAGTCATGATAGCAATATTCTCGTTCAGGACATCCAATGCTACTGACGTGGAAGTTCTGCGCGCAATCCTGTTTTCAATAATACCTCCCACAATACTGTTTTTAATCTTCCAGAAACAAATCACCGACGGTGCTGCAGCAGGAGCATTAAAGGAGTAGAGATATGGTAAAGGTAGCAGATAAATATTTTAAAACCGATCCATGGAATATTATTGAAGAAGGCTTCAACCCGCAATACGGACGGGTGGCTGAATCTGTCTTTTCATTGGGAAATGAATACATGGGCGTAAGAGGCTTTTTTGAAGAGGGTTATTCGGGGGATACCCTTATAGGAAGCTATTTCAACGGAATCTACGAAAGAAAGAAACTGCCTTCTTCGGCCTATAAAGGTATAACTGACGCCATCGAATTTATGGTGAATTCGGTTAACTGGCTGTACACAAGAATTATTGCTGATGATGAAATCCTGGATCTGAACGTTTGTAACTTTACTGATTTTACAAGAAAACTCAATCTGAAAAACGGCGTTCTGAGCCGGTCCTTTGTCTGGAACACCAGGAGCGGCAAAAAAATCAAACTTACATTTGAACGCTTCCTGTCAATGAAAAAGGTACATATAGGCGCGCAAAAAATAACCGCTGAACCCATAAATTTCAATGGAAATATAAAAGTTATACTTGGACTTGATTTTTCAGTCAGACATTATTCATACAACGAAAACTTCTGGGAATGCAGGGACAAAATATTTGAAGAAAATTACATGAGCATCCTGGGCCAGGTTAAAGGCACAAAACAGCAGGTATTCTCAAGCTGCTACATAACAGGAGATTTTTCAAAGCAAAAGGATATTGCGGACCATGATAAAATTGTTGCAAAAGAGTTCGAGCTTGAGCTTACAGAGGGCAGGGAATCTTCCCTTATCCGCATTGTAATTAATCATATCTGCAACAGTCCCGACGATGAGAAGGCCTTTGGCCTGTTTGCGACCCAATGCAACAATTCAAAAACTGAACTGATGAGTTTGGATTACTCAGACCTGAAACTGGAGAATTTCCTTTGGTGGGACAAGGTCTGGGCAAGCTCCGACATAGTAATCGAAGGTGACGAACTTAACCAGCAGGGTATCAGATACTGTATCTTCCAGATGTTCCAGACCTACCACGGTGCCAGAAAAGGTACCAATATAGGAGCGAAGGGGCTTACAGGCGAAGCCTATAACGGAAATGCATTCTGGGATACCGAGGTTTATTGTCTGCCATTTTTCATTTTCAACAACATGGAAGCTGCCAGGAACCTTCTGCTGTTCCGCTTCTACACTCTTCCTGAGGCTAAAAAAAGAGCCGCTGACCTCGACTGCGAAGGCGCATTTTACCCTGTTGCCACCATCAGCGGACGGGAGTGCTGCAATCTCTGGCAGCATGCAAGCCTCCAGCTCCAGGCTTCCACCGGGGTTGCCTACGGAATATGGTTCTATGTGAAAATGTCCAACGACACAGCCTTCCTTTTCGAATACGGACTTGAAATGCTGACTGAAATATGCCGAATGCTAGCTACCAGGGGCGCATGGACCGAAAACAGGACCAAATACGGGTATTATTGTGTGATGGGTCCTGACGAGTTCCAGATGATGGTCAACCACAATTGCTATACTAATTATATGGCACGTTTTACGTTCAAGTACACCCTGGAAGTACTCGAAATGTTGAAGAAACATGATGCGGCCCAGTACGAAAACTTTGTCGGCAAAATGAATCTTTCCCGGGAAGAGCTCAATGAATGGGCCGAGATGGCAGACAGGATGTATATCCCATATGATGAAAAAACCGGCCTTTATGAACAGCATGACGGATATTTCAAACTTCCTCACATTGATATCCATTCCATCCCTGTGGAGGATTTCCCGCTGTATCATAACTGGTCATATGACAGGATTTACCGCAACGACATGATCAAGCAGCCCGATGTACTGATGCTGATGCTCATGTTCAATCAGAGCTTTCCTGAGGATGTCATAAAAACCAATTATGAATTTTACGAGCCGCGGTGCATACATGAAAGCTCCCTTTCACCGTCGGTGCATTCCATTCTTGCAGCCCAGCTCAAAAAGCATGATGAGGCGTATGAGTTCTTCAAGTTCGCTACCAGGATGGATCTGGACAATTACAACAGAAACACCAATGAGGGACTGCACACCACATCCATTGCCGCTGCATGGATGAATATAGTATACGGATTTGGCGGAATGCGCTCGGATGGAAGTATTCTTAGTTTTGCCCCGTCCATCCCGAAAAACTGGGACGGATATTCTTTCCGGGTAACCTATTTTGGCACGGTAATACATGTAGAGGTGGAAAAAAATACCGTATCCTTCAGGGCAGTCAATGGAAAGTCCATCAGGATAAAAGTTTATGATGAAATCATTGAAATTGGCAGCGAACCCAAAAAATTTGAGATACCGCTTCAATGGAGAGGATAGGGATGATTGACTGGAAAATAGCCGAATATGGTTTTAACCCTGACAAAATAGCCTTCAACGGCAATAAATTTCTCATCGCCAATGGTTATATGGGCGTAAGGGGAACCCTTGAAGAATACGGAAAGGAACAGCTTGTGGCAGTGAATCTGGCAGGTTTATACGATCAGGCGGGCACTGGCTGGCGAGAGTCAGTCAATGCCCCTAATGGTTTTTTTACTTATTTAATAGTTGATGAAGAGATATGCAGGCTGCCTGAACGTGAACCTGCCGAGAATTGTATATCTCTTGACTACAGAAATGCCGTCTTTTCGAGAAAGACCACCTGGAGGACACCAAGAGGAAGTCTCACAGTTGAATCAGAACGTTTCGTAAGTCTTGCACAGCCCCATCTTGCCCTGATGAGATACAGGATTTCATCAAATTTCCATGCGGATATCGAGCTTATTACGGGCATAGATGCGGATGTCTGGGATATTAACGGCCCTCATTACAAAAACATTGAACTGTCTGAAGAAAACGGCTTTATAAAAGCTGTAGGCACTACCTCTGAAAAAGAGCATAAAATTTGTGTTATGGAAAGTTGCAGTATCAATCTTCCATCAGAAAAGAAACTTTCCATAAAGGACAAACAGATACTCAGGCATTTCTGCTTCATTTTAAGACCGGAACATGACTGTGTCCTTGAAAAATGGATTTCGGTATATACAAGCAATGACACAGAGGACTATGAGCAGAAAGCCGCGTTATTAATTAAGGAACACATGATGAACGGCTACGATTTAACAAAGGATGCACATATCCGGAAATGGGAAGAAAGGTGGAAAGTTTCTGAAGTTTTCATAGAAGGCGACGAGGAAGCCATGGAAGCCCTGAATTATTCAATCTACCATCTGATTTCCGTCGCCCCCAGGCACAGCAAAAGCCTTTCCATACCTGCAAGGGGTCTTTCCGGACAAGTCTACAAGGGTGCTGTTTTCTGGGATACTGAAATGTTTATGCTGGATTTCTTCCTCTATACAGATCCCCAGGTGGCAAGGACTCTCGTCAAATACCGCATTGACACCCTTGAGGGCGCAAAAAGAAAAGCAAAATCCTACGGATATGACGGCGCTTTTTATGCCTGGGAAAGCCAGGAGACCGGAGACGATGCCTGCTCGGATTTCAATGTTGTCGATGTCTTCACAAAAAGACCTTTAAGGACTTATTTCAAAGACAAGCAGATACATATTTCTTCGGCTGTTGTCCGGGGAATCATGCGCTATATAGAGATGACAGGTGACAGAACAATCCTTGATGAAGGCGGAGCCGAAACAATCATAGAATGTGCAAAATTCTATTATTCCTTGTTGATTAAAAAATTGAACCGGAATGTTTATGAACTCCATGATGTGGTCGGCCCTGACGAATATCACGAAAGGGTTAACAACAACGGATATACAAACCGCATGGCCAAATATACATTTGACATTGCCGTAAAGGTGCTGAGCTCCCTGAAAAACCTTTCCCCTGAAACTGTAAGAAAGATAAAGGGTAAATATAAAATATCACAACTTTTAAAAGACTTTGCTGATGCTTCAAAACATATTTATATCCCGGGTCCGGATGAAAACGGGATAATCGAGCAGTTCGACGGTTACATGAAACTGGAGGATGTGACTATCGAAGAGGTAAGATCAAGACTTCTTGACCCGAAGGAATATTGGGGCGGCGCGAACGGGGTTGCTTCACATACAAAGATCATCAAACAGGCCGATGTGGTTACCTGGCTGGCCATGTTTCCCGGCGATTTTCCCCGTGAAATCCTCCTGGCCAACTGGAAATATTATGAGCCCAGGACAGAGCACGGTTCATCCCTTAGCGCCTGTATGTATGGTCTGCTGGCATGCCGCTGCGGTATGCCTGAAAAAGCTGTCCCTTTCTTCATGAAATCGGCCAGGGCTGACCTGGACGGAACAGGCAAGGAATGGGCAGGTCTGATCTATATCGGAGGAACTCACCAGGCCGCGGCCGGAGGAGCATACATGACAGCAGTCAATGGATTTGGCGGGATATATGTTGAGAACGGTGAATTAAAGGCGAAACCCCAGCTTCCCCCCAACTGGAAGAAATTAAGGTTCAGTGTCTGTTATCAGGGGAAGCTGTACCAGGTAGAAGCAGATTCAGAAGGCGGAGTTTCTATCGAAAGAAAAGCATAACCGGTATATTAATCGGCCTTTATGGTTCTTACGCTTTCCCTTTCCACGAGATAGGTGGGAAGTATAACCTCGGTAGTTTCGGGTTCCTTGCCTTCAAGCTTTTGCAGCATGAACCGGACAGCATATTCACCTTTCAGATAAATATCCTGATGGATGGTGGTAAGTGTGGGCGTTACCATGGAACAAAGGGGAATATCGTCAAAACCGACTATGGAAATATCATCAGGAACTTTTTTCCCTAATTTGCGAAGCCCGGCCATAATGCCAGCCGCCAACACGTCGGCAGTGGCCACCAGGGCCGTGATGTCAGGCTGCTTTGCGATTTCCTTGCTGACTGCGAAGCAGGACTCCAGGTCCATTTCGCTTTCAAAAACAAGCTGTTTGTCAAATGGAATGGAAGATTCGGTAAGCGCAGCCTTATAGCCGTAAAAACGTTCCTGAAGAACTCCGCCGTCCCTGATGGTAGGCGATACAAAACCTATACGCCTGTGACCGTGATCGATCAGATACTTGGTTGCCGTATAGCTTCCTTTGAAATCTTCAAGACCCACATTGCAGAAATTGGGATGATGTACATAGCTGTCAATGAAGACAATGGGAATATTTAATGTGGACAGGACATCAAAGAAACGATCCTTGAAAATACCGGTGAAAAACAGCCCGTCCACGTTCCAGTTACGCATGAAGGCCATAAGTTCATCGGATGTTTCGACAGTACGCAGCATAAGGTAGTAGCCATTTTCCCGCAGGGCACGTTCAATGGCGCCGGTGAATGACGACTGGAAGGGATCATCCATAAAGCTTGCCTGGTTTTTGGGGATAATATGGTTTATCATGCCGATAACCTTTGAAGAGTTCGACACCAATGACCTGGCCGACATATTTGGCACATAGTTCAGCTCCTTGATGGCCTTGTTGATTCTTTCTATGGTTTCGGCAGAAACCCTCCCGGTCCTGCCATGTATGACATTGGAAACGGTGGTACAACTGACACCGGTTAATTTTGCGATATCCTTTATGGTTGCCATAGACAACGTCCTTTCCTTAGTTTAATGTTAAACCTTCATATTTAGTTTAACATTAATGTGGCTAAGATACAAATAAACTTTTAAATTCAGCAATATTGTCCGATAAATGCCGCAATAACGGCAAAATGTGATAACACCTTACTTTGATTAATTTTGTCCTGAAAAGGATAATTAAAAACGTAATACAAATTTAAAAAATTATATAAAAACGCCTGAAAAATCAAGGATTTTCAGGCATCAATCTTGGAAAAAGGGGATGAAAACATGAGCGAGAGCAAAAAATCGGTCATTCCGGAAATTGTGGTTATTATTCTTTTACTGGCTGCCATAACGCTTTCCATGTTCTATGTGATCAACAAAAAGGCAGTCGCCGCTTCGGCCAACATCCTGGCCAATTCCAAACTTGTTCTTTATGAAGGGCCGAAATCATTGAAAGACGCTACGGAAGAAGACTTGAAATCCACCTCGGAAAACCAGAGGGACATTGCGCTTATGCGCTGTACCGACACAATAGTAAAGGTCAATGGCTATGACTGCTTTGTCTACGACACAAACGTAAATCACACAAGGCAGTGGGTCAATACCTACGCTCCCCCGCTTTCAAGAACTCCGATTACATATTTTGACTTTGAGGGAGCAGCAGTAATTGAAGTAATTGTGCCGGGACGCGAATTGGACAGCGTAAAAATAAGTCCTTTGAGCTACGGGATAACTCCTGAAATAGATAAGGAAAATCATTCAGTAAAATTCACAATTACAAAGCCCGATGCCTATACAGTGACCTTCAATGATTCCCCGGAACGGGCATTGCACATTTTTGCAAATCCCATTGAGACCGACGTGCCTTCACCCGATGATGAAAATGTTATTTACATTGGTCCGGGTGAATGGAACATTGAGGCCATCATGCTGGAAGACGGCCAAACCCTGTATGTATCCGGCGGAGCTGTAATTCACGGCATTGTAAATTCAAATTTCGGCAAAAATATAACGGTCAGAGGCCGTGGAATAATTGACGGATCCCATTTGAAGAGCTGGCAGGGAAAAATGGCCTATATTCCCCTGAAATTTGACAACTGTGACAATGTTACCATACGTGATGTAATTGTCCTTAATTCAAATGCATGGGTATGCCAAGCCTTCAATTCGACCAACGGCGTAATAGACGGGGTCAAAATCATTTCTTCCAGGCCCAACGGTGACGGCATAACCCTGCAGTCCTGTGAAAACTATGAGGTCAAAAACTGTTTTGTAAGAAGCTGGGATGACTCTCTGGTTGTCAAAAACTATGACAAGAATTCAAAGAATATAAGCTTCAAGAATATACAGGTCTGGACTGACCTTGCCCAGTCAATGGAAATAGGTTACGAAACAAACAAGGGCAAAAAACCGGACGCCAGCATCACAAATATTACCTTTGAGGACATAACGGTTCTCAATAACTTCCATAAACCCGTTATTTCAATTCATAACGCCGACGATGCAACGGTTTCTGATGTGGTATTCAGGAACATCGTTGTTGAAAATGCCCAGATGGGAAGCGGCGACGGCGCTGAAATGCCGTATCTTATTGATCTTTGGATAACCCAGAGCGGTAACTGGTCTTCAACCCGTGAAAGGGGTCAAATCCGGAATGTGACCATAGAAAATGTCCAGGTTCTTTCCGGAAAATTCAGTCCTTCGCGTATAAAAGGCTTTGACGCCGAACACACGATTGAGAATGTAAACATCCGGAACCTTGAGATATTGGGAGAAAAAATTACAGACTTTGAATCAGGCAAATTTGAAATTGATGAAAAAACGACAAAGAATGTCACTATAGAGTAAAGGAAAGGGGTGCGCATAAATGAAAACGGCATTAAGAATTGTATTGATCATTCTGGTTCTTGTTCTGATTTCCATACATGCATACGGATTTTTCGGTATTAAGGACGCACCAATAGAGATGAATCCCGAAAATCTTGTTGTTGTACAGGCCCCTGACCAGACAGAAGCCATGGAACATCCTGATTTTATTAAGGAAGAATATGTTACGGTTATTCCTGAAGGTAAGAATATTGCTCTTGAAGGCAAAGCCACGGCCAGCAGCTTTACCCAGGTATACCATGCCAGAAGGGCCATAGACGGTGTTGTGGCAGGCGTTTCATATTGGGAAGGGGCTCCGAACAGTTATCCCAACACTCTCACTGTCGATCTTCAGAAAAGAGCTCCCATACACGCCATCCGGATATGCCTAAATCCCGCTTCGATCTGGGCAAAAAGAACACAGACCTTCGCCGTAAAAATCAGTGATGACGGCGAAAATTTCAAAGAGTTGGTACCTATGAAGCAGTACACCTTTGACCCTGACAGAAACAATGAAGTGGTCATTGAATTTGATACCGTGGAAACCCAGTTTGTCCAGCTTGAATTTATTGAAAACTCAGGGGCAACCGGTGGACAGGTTGCCGAATTTGAGATTTACAGCAAATAAATACCGGATTGTGCGGCCAGAAAACAATCGTCCACAGCCTGCATATTGAACCCTCCAGCCAATAAGCCTTTCTGAAATAAATTGACAAGGATTGCATTATTGGACCCCCCCCACCTGAGAGTTCAATATGCAAGGCTAAAAAAGACAAAATGTGTACAAAATACTGTTAAACCCGCAGGCAAAATTGATAACAATAAATATTTGAATTGAAAGCCATATTATATTAACATATTAGTAATTCTGTATTCACAGTATTAATAACTACATTAAAAACTACTGCTTTTAAAGGAGAATGCAAATGATAAAAGGAGTTATTTTCGACTTGGACGGAGTGCTTGTTTCGACCGATGAACTGCACTACAGGGCATGGAAACGTCTCGCGGAAGAAATCGGGATTCACAATTTCACCAGGGAAGACAACGAAAAACAGCGCGGCGTAAGTCGCATGGAATCATTGGAAGTAGTCCTGAGAAAAGGCAACAGGGAATATTCCCAGGAAGAAAAAGTGGCCCTTGCCGACAGGAAAAACAGCTATTATGTTGAAATGCTTCAGCAGTTGGATTCCTCGGCATTACTGGATGGGGCCCTGGAGACTCTTAAGATGCTCCGTGAAAAAGGCTATAAAACTGCGGTAGGTTCTGCCAGCAAAAATGCGCCGCTCATAATTGAAAAAACCGGATTAATGCCTTTAATAGACGAAATAAGCTGCGGCCTTGACATCACCAGGTCTAAGCCGGATCCCGAAGTCTTCCTGGTTGCGGCAAAAAAACTAAATCTTGATCCCAGTGAATGCCTGGTTGTGGAAGACGCCGCAGCGGGTATACAGGCTGCCAGGGCAGGAGGTATGAAGTCCCTCGGTGTAGGTCCCTATTACAACACCCTTGGCGCTGATTATGCAGCACAAAAATTATCCGAAGTGGATTGGGATTTAATCCTGAAAGGCTGAATTAAAAAATTACATTATTGGGCGATACAATCTTTTCCCACTGGTGTATATCAAGGTGCAGGTTTATGCCTGCATCTTTTCTTCCGTCATAATAAAGCCTTTCAGGTTCAAGCTCCTCTATCTTCCCAATGCTTCCTTCCAGGTATTCCCGGACCCTTCTTCCGGCCTCCAAAATCCTCTGTTTCAGGCCTCCAAGCCGGATACTTATGACTTCAAAGCCAAAGGCCTTGTTTTCTTCCATCCACTGGCTGCGTACATTTTCGTAAAATGCCCCGACCCTGACCAAAAGGTCATCCATCCTGTCGGCAAGCGCTTTAAGACCGGCATGGTCCTTGTTGTCGTAGGCTTTCTTTAACTTAACTCCCATATCGCATTTTAATTCAAGTATATCGCAGAGGTGTGCCTGGATCATAAACAGGTTTCTGAACTCCGGATTTCTGCAGGCGGCTTCTTTAAGCAACCTGCTGAAATCTGCGTACTGGTTGCTGTAGACATCTTCGGCCACATGCCTGTCAAAAAGGCCCAGCAGAATATCCTGATATAACAGGTACTTGGATGGATTTATGCCGCTCCTGCCCGGTCTTTCATTCCCTTCAGGCTGGTTTGGAAGGTCAAGGAGCAGAAAATCATCAAGGGACGCGCCTGCGCAAACCTTAAATCTCTCCTTAAGATGGCTGTCACTCATGTCCTTCGCATAACTGTTCTCGGCATAAAGCTGCATAACCGGCAGTATTGTGAAAACTGAACACTCCGTACCGTCATCTCCCCAGGCTGTGACAAATACATTGTGTACACCCTTGTTGTTGCACTGTTCGAGTATCACCCGGCTGCTTAAAAGCGAAAAGCCTATCATTGGCGCATATCCCTTCCAGCGCCATGCCCCTCCAGCGAAAATGACAGGCCTTCCTGACAAAATATGTTTGTCCAGGTTATTTGATACCACACCGGGATCGGTATTGTAATAATCCCAGTACACCAACGTTATTTCTTCCGGTATGCGTTCGGTTACCTCACTGGGAAGTCCGGCGCCGTCGTAATAGGAACCCGAGGCTGCAAGCTTGAAGAACATATCGCTCCACATCATTGGCTTGTACCCATATTTTTTGCACAGCTCCGTAACTCTCTTCAGATGGTTGAGCATGATGTCGGTCCTGTTCTGGTATCCGTGCTTTTCCAGATACCTTCCCAGTCCTATCATTTCAGCCTCGTCCATTCCTATGTTGATTTTCCTGCTTTTAAGGCTTTTGCTCATAAACCTGAGCATGGCGTCTATAAGTTCATAGGTTTTGTCTTCCCCTGCGAGCAAAATGTCATTGATATC
>Ga0134091_1002752_pt1 | contig 11488 bp, 10 predicted proteins | sample 2_5taG_FD_94451 | JGI IMG/M metagenome (GOLD analysis project Ga0134091, IMG submission 94451) | Switchgrass degrading microbial communities from high solid loading bioreactors in New Hampshire, USA - 2_5_20_6_A2 metaG | ecosystem: Engineered > Bioreactor > Semi-continuous > Anaerobic >...
GCCCTTCCAATATTTGAATTTGATCTGCACCGTATTCATAATCCATAATTATTCACTCCGTTCCTCCTAAGAAAAATCTTACTCCGAAAATATTTCGAAATAATTTTTTAACTGATTTTTATTATTATTTAATTTTCACAAACAACTGTACCTTTAACCACATGAAAAATCTTGTTATATGTAAATCTGTGATTGATAAATTCTTCCAGTCCGGTACATGTTACTATTGTTTGAATATCACCTATGCTGTCAAGCAGATGATTCTGCCTGTTTCTGTCCAGTTCCGATAAAACATCATCAAGCAAAAGAACCGGATTATCCTTAATTATTTCTTTGACCAACTGAATTTCAGCCAATTTTAAAGATAGGGCAGATGTTCTTTGCTGCCCCTGGGATCCGTATTTTCTGATATCTATATTGTTAAATAAAAAACACATGTCATCCCTGTGAGGTCCTACGTTGGTCATCTTCAACATTAAATCCCGTTCCAACGAATCTTTTAATTTATCTTCAAAATCTTCCGTTCTTACATTAGGTTCATATTTCAGAATTAATTCTTCTTTTCCTCCGGTTAATTTATTATGTATGGAATATATCAATTCATTTATTTTTTTTATAAAAGAATTTCTTGTATTTATAATTACACTCCCGTGTTCAACAAGTTTGGAATCCCATATATAGAGTGTATCCAAAAGATTTCTGTCAAGACTGATTTGCTTTAGCAAATAATTTCTTTGAGCCAGAGTTTTATTATAATTGGTCAGGTGGTACATATATATTTTATCCAGCTGGCACAGTTCCAAATCAAGAAATCTTCTTCTTTCTCCGGGACCGTTTTTTATGATATTCAAATCCTCCGGAGAAAAAAACACAAGGTTTAGCATTCCAAACAACTCACCTTGCCGTTTAATGGGAATACCGTCTATGGCTACCCCTTTTGTCTTATTTTTCTTTAAGTGCATATCAATTTTATGGGAAACCTGGTTCTTTTCGATGTTTAACTTTATATGGGCTTCTTCCTTGTTAAACCTAATAATTTCACTGTCTTTACTGCCCCTGTGTGACTTTGTTGTTCCCCCGAGATAAATTGCTTCCAAAATATTGGTCTTTCCCTGGGCGTTTTCCCCATACAAAATATTGATGCCTTTATCAAATACGATCTCCAAATATTCAAAATTTCTGTATTCTTTTAGTTCCAATGACTTAACAATCATTCCTGCACCAACATTTCTATCAAGATCAGGTCCCGTCAATATATAAATTTAGAAATTTACATTTATTTGAACTTTTATTTGACAATTTTAATAATATTCCCGTTATATTCAATAATGTCTCCGTCATGAAGCTTTTTTCCTCTTTGGGTTTCTGTCTGGTTGTTAACTTTAACCTGTCCGCTTTGAATTACAATCTTTGCCTCTGCCCCTGATTTTACAACATCAGCAGCTTTTAATGCCTGTCCAAGCTTGATAAATTCATCCCTTAATTTAATTTCTATCATATATACCCCTTTTCATAGTCAGCTGCATTATAATTAACCTGTTTCCAACATATTTAAGGTTATTATTTCCACCTTACAAAAAATTATGACATTACATTTATATTTACAGGCAAAATCAAATAAATATATGTCTGATCCTTGTCTCTGATAAAGCATGGAGCTTTGGGATTTATTAAATATATATCAACTGTTTCATCATCAATAACCCTTAAAGCATCCATTAAATATTTAGGGTTAAAACCGATAATTATTTCTTTACCCTCCATTACAATATCTATGTCTTCTTTCATTGATCCTATTGATGTATTAATATTCAGCTCAAAGTTATTTTCTTTTATTCTTATAATTATCGGCTTTTTATCCGTTTCCCTGATTAAAAGAGAAGCTCTTTCTATACAGCTTAGCAATTCTTTTTTATTTATCGTTACCTTGGTCTCATAATCGCTGGAAAGCATCTGATCGATTCTGTAATACTCACCTTCAATAAGTCTGGTAACAACAACAGTGTCATCAAATTCAAACAAGGCATGCTTGTCCGTAAAGTATATATTAACCAGGGAAGAAGTTTCACCTGATAAAATTTTACTGATCTCGTTCAATGTTTTTCCGGGTATTATAACTTTCTTATCTTCATATTCTTCCTTCAAAACAATTTTACGAATAGATATTCTGTGACCGTCAAGAGATATTACCCTCAGCTCGTTATTCTTAATTTCAAACAATTCACCGGTCATGATCTTGTTACTTTCATTATCAGAAATAGAAAAAACAGTCTGTCTTATGACTTCTTTTAAAGTAAATTGGGACAGAGTAAGGGGATATACTTTTTCAATTTCCGGAAGGGACGGAAATTCTTCGCCGGATCTGCCGACAATTGAGAATTTCGCTTTTTCACATATGATTTCAGTTACAAAATTTTCATCGGTAGAAATACTTACTTCATTATCGGGAAGTCTTCTTACTATTTCAGAAAATATCCTTGCATTCAGAGCAACCATGCCTTCTTCAATTATATTTCCTTTAACCCGGGTTTCTATACCAAGTTCCATGTCATTGGCAATTAAATTAATACCCAAATCCGTTGCTTCTATAATAAGACATTCCAGTATAGGCATAGTTGTCTTTGCAGGAACAGCTTTAAGAACAATATTAACACTGTTTAATAAATCCGCTTTATGACATTTTATTTTCATATGTGAATAAACTCCTTCCCAGCTTAATAAATATATGTATAAAAGATTCTAGCAGTCTTAGTAATATGCGCGGTTGATTTGTTGATATCATGTAAAAGGCTTGAAAAATCAAAGGTTTCGAAGAATAATAACCATGTAAATAAATAAAAAAATTTATGTGAAAAGATCTAGCAAATAATAACATCCATTTTATTCCGGTTTACAAAACCACATTTAATAAACATAATATCAACCGCCTGTCAACAGATTATATACAAATTTATATACATACTTATAAACAATTTTATATACATATTTATATAAAATTATTCGGGGTTAATTTTTTTAATCAGTACGTCTATAGTGTTATGTAAGGAATGATCTTTCCTCATATCTTTTTCTATTTTGTCACAACCATGAAGAATTGTCGAATGATCCCTGTTGCCTAAAGCCTTTCCGATATCGGTAACAGATAAATCAGTCAAGCGCCGACACAAATACATCACGATTTGGCGAGGATATGAAACGACTCTGCTTCTGTCTTTCGAATAAATATCTGAAGAACTTATGTTAAAATGTTCGGCAACAATATCTACAATAAGCTCAGGTGTAATGATCTTCTTCTCATTAGGAGAAATTATATCCTGTAAAGCCTCTATTGCCAAATCAAGCGTAAGTTCCCGTTTTTTAAGGCGGGAAAAGGCAACAACTTTAGTAAGGGCTCCTTCAAGCTCTCTTATATTGGATTTAATATTAGATGCAATATATTTTAATACTTCCTCATCAATGCTGTATCCATCCAATTCTTCTTTCTTTTTTAATATAGCCATTCTTGTTTCATAGTCGGGAGGTTGGATGTCGGCCATCAGACCGTGTTCGAATCTTGAACGAAGCCTGTCCTCTAAAGTAAGCATTTCCTTGGGAGGACGGTCACTGGATATAATGATTTGCTTTTTGGCCTCATGTAGTGTGTTAAATGTATGGAAAAACTCTTCTTGAGTACTTTCTTTTCCTATAATAAATTGAATGTCGTCAATCAGCAAAATATCAATATTCCGGTATTTTTCTCTAAACTGTGCAGTTGTTTTTTTCTGAATGGCATCAATAAGTTCGTTGGTGAATTTTTCGCTCGTAACATATAAAACCTTTGTATCAGGGTTTTGATTTAAAACAAAATGAGCTATGGAATGCATTAAGTGTGTCTTACCGAGGCCCACTCCTCCATAAATAAAAAGAGGGTTATATATTTCACCTGGATTTTCAGCGACGGCTAATGCGGCTGCTCTGGCAAATTCATTGTTTCCACCGACTACAAAGGTATCAAAAGTATATCTGGGATTTAAGAATGTAGGTACATTCTTTTTATTAGTATTTGATAATTCCTTTTCCTTATTTAAAGAATCCAACTGACTTGCGAGAACAAACTTTAATTCGTAAGGTTCGTTCATTATTTCTTCTATAGATACCTTTAACAGCAGCTCATATTTATTGCGTATATAATCATAACTAAAAGGGCCAATTCGTTCGTCGTTGATTAAAATAATTATAACATTATCCTGTACGTCGTATACCTTCAAAGGTTTAATCCAGGTTTTATATGACACCTCGGTTATGCCATATTCAGATAACATGTAATTTATTATTTCATCCCATTTTTCTTCAATTACGTTTTTCATTGCAGCCTCCATAGTTACTCACATATTTATATATTATAACAATTTTATTAAATTTTCAATGGTTATTATACCACATAAAATTTTTAGTCATAATGTGGAAATGGGGATAAAATTAAGAACAATAATCACAATATGCTTAATGAGGATAAATCAACAAAAAAATAAACGTAAATAAATCTATAATCACAATTTATCCACAAAAACAACATATTTATCTACAAGATCAACAAACATATATATAAATAGGAAGAAACTCTGGTAAATATAAGAAAGGACAAGCAGTTATCAACAAAATAACCACTTGACGTAAAGATTGAATGAGAATATAATAAACGTGATATTCCATAAAAATGATGATATTCAGCTCATCTGATATAGAGCGCCGGTACGGTAAAAGGAGGTGCGTAAAATGAAAAGAACATTCCAACCCAGTAATAAACCGAGAGCAAGGGTACATGGATTCAGAGCCAGAATGAGAACTGCAGGAGGAAGAAAAGTTCTCTCGGCCAGAAGAGCAAAAGGAAGAAAGAAGCTGACAGCTTAGTTTAAATAAGGTCGCAGTTTTTGTGACCTTTTCTTCTATGAAAACAGGCAAACAATAAATTACGGAAAATATTATTATTTTTTTGGGTAAAAATATGAAAAAAACAAAATCTTTAAAAAAAAATAAGGACTTTAAAGAAATTTATAGTACCGGTGTGTCATATGCTAATAAAAATCTGGTAATGTATATTAGGAAAAACGGAACAGATGAAAACAGGTTGGGAATATCGGTCAGTAAAAAAATCGGAAACAGTGTGGTAAGACACAGAATAACTCGTCTGATAAGAGAAAGCTATCGATTAAATGAAGAAAGCGTTATAAAGGGATTGGACATAGTTGTTGTTGCAAGAATAGGTGCCAAGGAAAAGAGTTATTTTGAAATTGAAGGTTCATTATTACACCTTATGAAATTACATGGGATTTTGGTAAACAAGTCGTCATAAAATGTCGATCGCAGTTTATAAAGAAGGATCGAAGATGATTAAGAAAACTCTTATATTTATTATTCGTTTATATCAAAAATATATATCGCCTCTTAAAAGAACAAGCAGATGTATTTATACTCCTACCTGTTCTTCTTACGCAGCGGAAGCACTGGAAAAATATGGTGTTATTAAGGGGTTATATTTATCGGTCAGACGAATATTACGATGTCATCCGTTTCATAAGGGAGGTTTTGATCCGGTACCTTAATGTCGAAATGTAGGATTGGAGCAGCCAATCCATATTATTTTTTATCAGCAATCCTAAGGAGGATTTAAAGTTGGAAGCTATAATTTTAAGTAGTCTGTGGAATCCCATTGCACGTCTATTAGGCCTTATAATGAACGGGATTTATGAATTTTTCCATTGGTTTGGTGTTGAGAATATTGCCTTGTCTATTATTGTATTTACATTCATTACCAAAATGTTGATGCTTCCGTTAACAATAAAACAGCAGAAATTTTCAAAATTGCAGGCAATAATTGCGCCCGAATTACAAAAAATACAGGAAAAGTACAAAGGGAAAAAAGATGAGGTATCACTAAGGAAACAACAGGCAGAAACCCAGGCGGTTTATGAAAAATATGGTGCCAGCCCGATGTCAGGATGTCTGCCTTTGCTTATTACATTACCAATAATGTTTGCATTATACAGAGTTATTAATAATATTCCCGATTATGTCACTACTGTAAGGGAATATTATATTACCGTTGCTACTGCAATTCAAACACAGGGAATCGAAGTTTTAAAAGAAGTTGCTTCAAATTACGAAAAACTTGATCTTTCCACAATAGATAAAATCATAAAATCTTTGGCTGTCTTTAATACTTCCCAGTGGAACAAGTTGATGCAAGTGGGGCTTTCACAGGAAGCAAATACTGCTATCAAAAGTATTATGGATGTAAATAATTTCTTAGGCTTAAGCATAACAAATACCCCCAGCTGGAAATCTTTTTCTATTATAATACCTTTTCTATCTATGGGTTTGCAGTTTATTCAAAGTAAACAACTTAGTGTAAAATCAAATTCGAAAAATGATGCGCCAAATCCCATGTCTTCAATGAATGTTGTGATGCCGATAATGTCAGGAGTATTCTGTCTGGCGCTTCCTATCGGTGTCGGTATATACTGGATAGCCAACAGTGCAATTACTATAGTACAGCAATTCTTCGTTAACAGATATTTGGGGCGCATAGATATTGACGAATTAGCTGAAAAGAGTCAGGAGAAGGTAAGCAAAAAGTATACTAAAAAAACAACGGAAGGACCTTCCATCAGAGATTTGGCAAAGATGCAGACTAAGTCAATAGAAGGTATTTCGGAAAATACGAAGGATTCGAAAAACAGCAATAGTAAAGAATTGGATGACATCGACCGCAGCTCAGAAAATGTGGAAGGTTCAGGCAATCCTAAAAGTATTACAGAGATAGCAAATATTCTGAAGAACAGGAAAATTGAGAAGGGGGATTAATAATGGAATGGAGAGAGTTTACTGCAAAAACCGTAGATGAAGCCCTTACTAACGCTATGTTGGAAATAGGTACCACTGCAGATAATTTGGAATACGAGATTATAGAAAAAGAATCCTCCGGATTTTTTGGAATGTTCAGCAAGCCGGCACGAATAAGGGTAAGGTTGAAATTGAACCCGGAAAATAAGGCAAGAAAATTTCTTGAAGATGTATTTTATGCAATGAATATAAAAGCAAAACTTGATATAGTACACGATAAAGAAAACGATATGCTGGAAATAAATATTGAAGGAGAAGATATGGGGGTACTGATCGGTAAAAGAGGACAAACATTGGATTCCCTTCAATATTTGGTAAGTTTGGTTGTAAACAAAGACAGTGATAAATATATAAAAATTAAGCTGGACACTGAAAACTACAGAGAGAGGCGAAAGGAAACCCTTGAAAATCTCGCAAGGAATATAGCTCACAAGGTAAGAAAAACGAAAAAATCCATCGCCCTGGAACCTATGAATCCGTATGAAAGAAGAATTATCCACTCGGCTTTGCAAAATGATAAATATGTAGAAACCTATTCCGAGGGAGAAGAACCGTACCGAAAGGTAATTATCGGATATAAGAAACAAAATCATGAGCAAAAATTCAGATACGGAAAGAATAGAAATTACAGAAAAGATTATAGAAAAGAACATAAGGAAACAAAAGAAAATTTGCCGACCGAAATAGTATAAGATAATATTATGTAATTAGTGGTGTCTTCAAAGTAGGTTTTACTTTAAGACACCTTTTTACAATGAGCCTTTTTGAAAGGAGGAAGCTCATGAATACAGATACAATAGCGGCAATTGCTACCGGCATAGGAACAGGCGGTATAAGTATTATAAGAATCAGCGGAGATATGGCAATACCTGCGACAGAAAAAATTTATCGTTCGAAAAAGAGCAACAAAACATTATCGGAACAAAAGAGTCATACAATCCATTACGGATTTATAGTAGACGGTGACGAAGTAATAGATGAGGTTATGGTAACTGTCATGAGAGCTCCTTTGACTTATACCAGGGAAGATGTTGTAGAAATAAACTGTCATGGCGGGATAGTGGTAACCAAAAAAATTCTTGATATTGTATTAAGGCAGGGTGTGCGTCTTGCCGAACCCGGTGAATTTACAAAAAGGGCGTTTTTAAACGGAAGAATTGATCTGTCACAGGCTGAAGCTGTATGTGATATAATAAATGCAAAAAATGAAATTGCCCTGAAAAACTCGCTAAATCAGTTAAGAGGCAGGGAATTTGAAATCATAAAAGATTTAAGGGACGGAATATTAAGGGACGTTGCATTCATAGAAGCAGCTCTGGATGATCCGGAAAATTACAGCCTAGACGGGTTTTCGGAGCGGTTACTGGCCAATATAGATAATTATTGTGATAAGATAGAAAAATTGATTTCAGGTTCGAAGAACGGCAAATTGATAAAAGAGGGAATAAATACTGTAATTTTAGGCAAACCCAATGTGGGTAAATCAAGCCTTCTTAATATTCTGGTAAAAGAAGATCGGGCAATAGTTACGGATATTGCAGGTACAACCAGAGATACTCTTGAAGAAACGGTTCAATTAAACGAAATAACATTAAATATTATAGATACAGCAGGTATAAGAAAAACGGAAGATATAGTTGAAAAAATCGGAGTTGAAAAAGCAATCAGGATAGCCAAAGAAGCCGACTTAATTATATATATTATAGATTCGACCGTGCCTTTGGATGAGAATGACGAAGAAATTTTATCCCTGATAAAGGACAAGAAGGCCATTATATTACTGAATAAAAGCGATTTGCCGTCAATAGTAAGTATTGATGAAATTAAGGAAAAATCAAACCATCCGGTTATAACCACATCTTTCGTAAATTATACCGGTCTGGAAGAAATGGAAAGCCTTATAAAGGAAATGTTTTTTAAAGGTGAAATAAAATTAAATGAGGATATATTAATAACCAACGACAGACATATTGAGGCATTTAAAAAAGCACTTGAAGCACTTAATATGGTTAAAGAAAGTATTAAAAATCAAATGCCGGAAGATTTTTATTCGATAGACTTAATGACAGCATATGAAGTTCTCGGAAAAATAATCGGTGAAAACGTGGAAGAGGACTTAATTAATTTGATTTTCAGCGAATTTTGCATGGGCAAATAAGTTACAGGTTAAAATTAGAAAGGACAAGGATATAATATGTCATACGTATATGAAGAATATGACGTAGCCGTTATAGGAGCCGGACATGCCGGGTGTGAGGCGGCTTTGGCATGCGCAAGGCTTTCATTAAAAACCATTATCTTTACGATCAGTATAGACAGTATTGCCATGATGCCATGTAATCCGAATATAGGGGGAACGTCAAAAGGGCATTTGGTAAAAGAAATTGATGCCCTGGGCGGTGAAATGGGTAAAAATATTGACAGAACCTTTATCCAGTCGAGGATGCTGAACTTGTCCAAAGGGCCGGCAGTTCATTCTTTAAGGGCTCAGGCTGATAAAATGGAATATTCAAAATCCATGAGAATGGTTCTGGAAAATACACCGAACCTGACAATAAAACAGGCAGAAATTGTCGATATTATTACGGAAAACAAAAAAGTTACCGGTGTAAAGACCCATTCGGGAGCAATCTATCCTTGCAAAGTGGCCATAATATGTTCGGGAACTTATTTGAATGCAAGATGCATTTATGGAGATACGGTTCAGTATACCGGTCCTAACGGTCTTCAGGCAGCCACACATCTTACGGACGCATTAAAAAAGCTTGGAATAGAAATGATGCGGTTTAAAACCGGAACACCGGCGAGAATTGATAAAAGAACTATAGATTTTTCCAAGATGATTGAGCAAAAAGGTGACGAAAAAATAGTTCCTTTTTCTTTTACAAACAAACCGGAAGACTTAAAAAAGGAACAGGTATCATGCTGGCTGACTTATACGACACCCGAAACCAATGAAATAATTCGTGCAAATATTGAAAGATCCCCGTTATTTAACGGAAATATAACCGGTACCGGAGCCAGATATTGTCCGTCTATTGAAGACAAAGTTGTCAGATTTCCGGATAAAGACAGGCATCAGGTATTTATTGAACCGGAAGGAAACTATACCAACGAAATGTATGTCTCGGGTATGTCCAGTTCTTTACCGGAAGATGTTCAGGTAAAAATGTACAGATCGGTACCCGGACTGGAGAAAGCCCATATAGTAAGAAACGCATATGCCATCGAATATGACTGTATTAATCCGTCCCAACTTAAGCCTACTCTTGAATTCAAAAAAATTGAAGGACTGTTTAGTGCAGGCCAGTTTAACGGAACTTCCGGATATGAGGAAGCAGCTGCCCAGGGGCTTATAGCCGGCATTAATGCAGCTATGAAAATACTGGGAAAAGAACCGGTAATATTAGATCGTTCGCAGGCCTATATAGGCGTTTTGATCGATGACCTTATAACAAAAGAAAACAGGGAACCTTACCGCATGATGACTTCAAGGGCTGAATACAGGCTGATATTAAGGCAGGACAATGCGGACTTAAGACTGACGAAAATAGGTTACAAAATAGGATTAATAGATGAAGAGAGATATCAGGCCCTTCTAAAAAAGGAAGAAAGCATCGAAAAGGAAATAAACAGATTAAAAAACACTGTAATAGGTGCCAGCGAAAAAGTTCAGGAACTTTTAAAGAGCCTTAACAGTGCCCCTTTGACAACGGCCGTTACTTTGGCTGATCTGATAAGAAGGCCTGAGTTAAGCTATGAATTACTGGAAAGTATTGATCCTGAAAGAGAAAAATTACCAGATGATGTTATCGAACAGGTTAACATAAATATCAAATATGAAGGCTATATAAAAAGGCAGCAAATGCAGATAAACCAGTTCAAAAAGATGGAAAACAAAAAAATACCGGATGATATAGATTACTTTGCAATTTCAGGCTTAAGAATCGAGGCAAGGCAAAAACTTGATAAATTCAGGCCTGTTTCTATAGGGCAGGCATCGCGAATTGCGGGAGTATCTCCGGCAGATATATCAGTGTTGATGGTATATTTGATGCAGCATAATTCTAAAAGAAAAAGCGATGAATAAATCTGTATGAGGTAATTATATGAATTATAACAGGAATCAGGGAATTCTTGAATTTAAAAAATGTTTGGAAATTCTTGATTTATGTCTGGATGACTGTCAGATAGAACAGTTTATGGATTACTACGAAATTTTGATCGAATGGAATAATATGATGAATCTGACATCAATCACCGAATTTACGGAAGTAATCCATAAGCATTTTATTGACAGTCTGGCAATCGTAAAAGCAATTTACCCTAACAGGGAAAATATTATAGATGTAGGAACCGGTGCCGGGTTTCCCGGTATTCCGATCAAAATTGCATTTCCGAATACAAGGGTAGTGCTGATGGATTCCCTTAAGAAACGTATAAAATTTCTGGAAGAAGTTATTAGGAAATTAGGCTTAGAAAATATAAGGGTTATTCATGGAAGAGCCGAAGATTTAGGTAGAAACGAAATTTACAGGGAATCTTTTGATCTGTGCACATCAAGAGCGGTTGCCAAACTTTCTGTTTTATCAGAATACTGTATTCC
>Ga0134091_1002774_pt1 | contig 11402 bp, 12 predicted proteins | sample 2_5taG_FD_94451 | JGI IMG/M metagenome (GOLD analysis project Ga0134091, IMG submission 94451) | Switchgrass degrading microbial communities from high solid loading bioreactors in New Hampshire, USA - 2_5_20_6_A2 metaG | ecosystem: Engineered > Bioreactor > Semi-continuous > Anaerobic >...
ATAAAGCTCTTTCATTAAGCGCACAGCGTCTTGATTGATTTTGTGTTTTGCTTCTGTGCCGGCAGAGTAGCTTTCAAATATATCTCCCGCAAAATACTTGCCAAGCGCCTCAGCTATTTGGCTTCGACATGAATTATGAACACAAATAAATGCGACCTTGGGTTTATTGCTCATTGACCATACCTACTTTCTTACTGGAAACCAGTGCCTTGTATTATTCGCTATCTTTACAAGTATCAACATAACAGGCACTTCTGTAAGAACCCCTACAATGGTAGCAAGTGCAGCTGGGCTTTCTGTACCAAACAAAGCAATCGCAACGGCAACTGCCAGTTCAAAGAAGTTAGAGGCACCAATCATACCAGCAGGCGCTGCTATATCATGCGGAAGCTTTATAGCTTTGCTTGCCAGATATGCAATGAAAAAGATAAGGAAAGTCTGAATAATCAATGGTATAGCAATTAAAACAATGTGCAGTGGATTATTAAGAATTACATCTCCTTGGAATGAAAAAATTATTATTAATGTTAACAATAAACCTATGGTAGTGACGTTTCCAAATTTGGGGACAAAACTTTTTTCAAAGTAATCGAGTCCACGCTTTTTTATAACAAGATTACGGGTAACTGCCCCACCAACCAATGGGATGACAACAAACAATGCTACGGATAGAATAAGAGTATCCCATGGTATGGTTACACCGCCTATGCCTAGTAGAAATGCAACTATAGGCGTGAAAGCTATGAGGATTATAAGATCATTTGTTGCTACTTGCACGACAGTATATGCTGCATTACCTTTTGTCAGATAACTCCATACAAATACCATTGCTGTGCACGGTGCTGCTCCAAGTAGTATTGCTCCTGCAAGATAGTCTTGTGCTAATTCTATCGGAATTAGAGATTTAAAAATAACAAAGAAAAATAGCCATGCAATACCGAACATGGTAAAAGGCTTTATCAACCAGTTGGTTATCCATGTAACAAAAAGACCCTTAGGATTTTTGCCTACATTTTTGATGCTAGCGAAATCCACCTTCATCATCATTGGGTAAATCATCAACCATATCAAAATGGCGATGGGAATGGAAACCTGTGCATATTCAAATTGACCCAAAAAATTAGGAATAGCGGGCAGGAATTTTCCGATGAGCACACCGACAATCATGCACATGGCGACCCATAGTGTCAGATATTTTTCAAAAAAGCCTATGCCTGCATTTTTCTCTTTACTAATAACCGTCACTCTCCATTTCAGCAGCATTCCTCACCGCTTGAACAATCACAGCTCGGCTCGCTCCCTGTAAGCCAGCCCATAATCACAGCTGCGGCACATCCCACTCCGGAGTCAACAATGATGGCGTTTGCAGGACAATTTTTCGCGCAAGCGCCACACTCCATACAACTGTCTTTATCTTCGATCTTTGCTTTTTTTTCATTGACACTGAAAACCCGATGGGGACAAACTTCCGTACATCTTCCACAACCTATACATTTTTCAGCAGACAAACGAAGCGTAGCAACATTTTTCAAATATATATGTTTCATAATGTCCTCCTTTATCCCCAGATACTATTTATCAGCAACAATACAATCCCTACTATTAATGAAATAGCCATAAGCGGCACAGCTATTTTCATTTCTTTAATAACGCCGGAAAAGGATGTATATGTTGACGAGCCTGTGAAATTCATCGCCAAATAAGCCGACAATGACGGCAATACCAGCAAATACCCTATGGCAAGTAACAAGAATCCGGGAACAACCCCGCCGCTATACCATATAAATCCCAACGTCCATAACAGCCCCAGTAGCCAGCCCTTCCATGCAAAGGTCCTGCCGGGAATCACGGGAAGGAGCAAAGGCGTTATGACAGTTCCCGTAATCACAGCACCCGTATACGCAATGAAATCCGTAAGCCCGAAAGGTCTTACAACGAACAGGTTTAGAAGAAACATTACGCCAAAAACCATCAATGAAGACTTTGCGGCAGCCACCAGCTCCACTGGAGTGAGAACTAATCTGTCCCACATCGTAAATTTCACGGTACGCATTTCTTGTGTGGCTTTGAAACCCGAATCAAGAAATGTCTTTATAGCCTTCGCCCTTACAGGTCCGTAAACAACAGAAAAGCCGGTTTGTTTTGTCACTTCATGGGCACTCACACCGGGCGCACCTAATTGCGGCAGCACCAATTTCCTATGCGATACTATCTCAGACAGCCCAGTTTTCAATATACGGCCCACTAACTCATGGGTGCCGAATGTACCTTTACCAGCAGCACACCATACATTGATGCCCTTTGTATCAAGTATCAAAATCCAACAATCCAGGCCAGATAACTCTTTCCTCAAGACATCAAATGTCAGCTTGTAGTTCGCGCTTACAAGCACTGGAGATGTATGATCAGGCTTACCTATAGCATAAAGCCCCGGATTGATCTTGTAATTCATCCTGCCGATACCCCAGCGCACCTTCCACGCTCCGAGTATGTCTTTAAAGTGAAGATTTGTTGAAACCACAGGCACGCTGCCTTTAGGAGTATGGATTTCACCCATTACCCATTCATCATTTTTTTCATACGGCGTGATGGATTCCGTGTTGCAACAACTACTAGCCGAGCAGCAACATGACTTCTCGTTACTCATTTTCATCACATCCTTTACAACAGCCAGTATCTTCTTTGCAGATGCAATTTTCTTTAACAGAGGTAATGTCACAGAGAAATCGCATTATTCTGCTGACAGTATTTGTATCCAATGAGTAATACGTCCACTTACCTTGTTCTCTGCTCTTGACCAGCCCACATTCACACAAGAGCTTCATGTGGTGAGACAGCGTGGATTGGGACATCTCGAATTTCTCTAAAATCATACAAGCACAAAGCTCCCCACAGGAGAGCATATCCACGATCATGGCTCTTTTAGGATCTCCCAGCGCCTTGAACACTCTGGCAAATTTCAAATAGTCTCCCATATCGGCACCTCAAATCTATAAATATCCATATGACAATTATATGTGCCAAATCGAAGTGTGTCAATATGAAGGCAGGAAGTTAATCTTTCGAACATATAGTAATGCATCCCGAATTTATTTTGATACCTTAAACCCACCATCAACAAATATTGTTTCGCCATTTATGTAATTTGATATATCAGATAACAAAAACAACGCCACATTTGCTATATCTTCTGGTTTCGCTATCCTTCCAACCGGAATAATGCTTTCGGAGAATTCTCTTATCTTTGGATCATCAAATGATTTTGCTGTCATTCCTGTGTATGTAAATCCGGGGGCAATAGAATTTACCTGTATGTTATAGGATGACAGATCTAAAGCCATTGCTGATGTCAATGCAACCACACCACCTTTTGATGCAGCATAGTCTGCCATGTTGGGTCTGAAGATTTTAGACCTTATGCAGCTAATATTGACGATTTTTCCTCTTTTGTATTTCATCATTTTTTGTGATACATACTTCGAAAGGATAAAGACTCCCGTTAGATTTGTGTCAATCACTCTATTCCATTCGATTATACTTAACTCATAAAATGGTTTTGAATTTGCATAAATACCGGCACAATTCACCAGCCCATCCACTCTACCAAACTTTTCATCGATTTCATATAAAACAGTGATCACTTGTTCCTCGTCTGTTATATCAAGCAAATAATGTATGTAACTTTCATGGGTTATGGAAGCCTTCTTCAGGTCTAGACCAACTACTATTGCTTCATTGTCAAGTAACGATTCTGCACAGGCTTTTCCAATTCCTGAATTTGCTCCTGATACAATAAAAACCTTTGTCTTGAAATTCATTTCGATTCCCCCTTTATATGAGTAGGTAATTTTCATAAACAATAAAAAGACAAATTCACATAAAGCTGTTTTTTATTGTTTAATTATGATGATAAACAACAAGGTTTTCTTTCACTCCAGCATTCCATACGGCAATATACCCGATTAACCGAATCGTTATTGCTTGGAATTAAGACAATCAAGCCTATCAATGCAATAATAACAAAAGCCATGTATTCACCTCCGCTTTTAACTCAAATACCTACTTTGGTGCTTCTGTGCTCCAGCAACAGCACATCGTGCCATTATCCTTCAGGCATCTGACCGATTCTTTCTCGTATGCCAATCTATCCGAAACCGAACTTTTTATAAACACTTGTTGTTTTTAACTGCATCAGTTAAGAGTTGCAAACTTTCCAGCACCTGATTTCTTCTGTTCTCTGGAATGGCACCGAATACGTTTTTGTAATAGGTCTCCATACTTTTCTCGATGTTTTGAAATACACTCCTGCCATTATCGGTCAGCTGGATAATAACGTACCTTCTATTCGCAGCGTCCAATTCCCGAGCGGCTAAATCCGCCTCAACGAGATTGTTCACTGTCCGGCTCATGGTACTCTTATCGACGCCTAACAAATCGGCAAGATCGACCAGTGATATTTTTTCTCTTCGTCCTATCTCCACGATGGCATGGCATTGAGTAATTGTAACACCACAACAGGAAGCATCACTTTTTTCCAAAATGCCTAAGTTACGAACTAATATCCGAATTAATTCTCGAAGGATGTGACTTCCTTTGTTTACCATTTCATCACCTCGTGATAATTATAACATACAACAGTTGTAATTCGCAACTGTTGTATGTTTATTTTTTCCATATCTATATCATAAAGCTCTTTCATCAGACGCATGACAGTTCAGTACGTGAATGACATACGGAGGCTCATGTGAATGATAAACTAAAATTGACAGTTTTCGATCAATAAGATTTTACGGTTTTTTCCGGTATTTGTAAAGACCATCAAAAAAAACTGGAAATGATATTCACTCCATAACAGCAGCTTCAGGAAAGGACACCTTCGTTCATCTCATAATCCTCCTCTCTTACTCAGACTGTCGCAATGGTGAAAATGATAGTACCTTTCAGTATAATAGTTTCAAAAACACTGAAAGGAGCATGAGCGTTGAAAAAAGAAGAAGGGTGGCATATGTATTCAGAGATAAACCAGCTTATCAAGATGGGATTAAAAAAGTCTCAGATTGCCAGAAAGCTAAACATCAGCCGTCCAACCTTAGACAAATACCTTGAGATGCCTCCGGATGAGTTTGATAAATTTGTGTGTGGAACTCAAGAACGGAGCAGGAAACCTGAGCCATTCAAGAATGATATTCTATGTTGGCTGAAAGAATTTCCTGATATATCAGCGGCACAGGTGTTTGACTGGCTGGAAGAAAGATTTCAGGCATTACCATTTTCGGAGGTTACACTTCGGCGCTATGTGCGAGTACTGCGACAGAAGTATGATATACCCAAGACTGCAAGATCGAGGGATTATGAACCTGTTGATGAGCTCCCTATAGGCAAACAAATGCAGGTTGACTTCGGAACAATAAAAGTACCAGGTAAAGCTGAGAAGGAAATACGGCTTTATGTTATGTGTTTTGTACTGTCTCATTCCAGGTATAAATATTGTGAATGGCAGGACAGGCCTTTTAGTACACCTGATATTATCAGAATCCATGAAAACGCATTTGAATTCTATGGAGGAATAGCCGATGAAATTGTATATGATCAGGATCATTTGATCCTTACAAGTGAAAATCATGGTGACTTGATATATACTCAGGCATTTTCCGGATACCTTCAGAAGCGCAGATTCAGAGTATATATGTGCAGGAAGGCAGATCCAGAAAGCAAGGGAAAAATTGAAAAGGTCGTAGATTTTGTAAAAAACAACTATGCCCGGCATCGCACGTTCTACAATATCGATCAATGGAATGAAGACTGCCAAAACTGGCTTCAACGGCGCGGAAACGGGAAGAAACATGGCACTACAAGAAAAATACCAGCCGAAGTATTTGTTGAAGAGAAGAAATACTTAAGGCCGGTATTGGATAAAATTAAAACTAATTTAACTACATTGAGCATACCCTATCAGGTCAGAAAAGACAATACCGTTCCCATAAAAGGAAACCGCTATACCGTTCCCAGGGGAACATACAAAGGACCATATACGTATGTCAGGGTAAATTATACAGGCGATAATGAACTTGATATCTTTGACATCGATACAGATAAACTGCTGGGACATTTCAAAACACCTGTAGATAAAGGGAATCTCGTAAAGAATAATGACCACAGACGGGATAAGAGCGGAAAGATCTCGGCTTTGATTGATGAATTAGCTGGCAGGTTTACTGATCCAGACAAGGCCAAAAACTTCATAGAAACAATTCATACAGAGAAGCCCAGATATATACGGGATCAGATTTTACTGATACAGAAATCAGTTAAAGGGACATCATTGGAAGTAATAGATAAAGCCTTGGAGTTCTGCGTAAAGAACAGTCTTTACAGGGCGACAGACTTTCAAGACGCTGTAAATCACTATCAAAAGGACAAGCAGGTCTCAACTGATACTTTTACTGTAAAAGTATCATCTATGTCAGCAGAGAGCCTGGAGAAAATCAGAGTAACACCAAAAATACGAGATTTGTCTGAATATATCAATGCGCTGGGAGGTAACAGTGATGCAATCCACAATTGACAGCATTAGGACAATGCTTAAAACTTTAAATCTTCATAATGCTGCACAACAAATCGAAGATATATTAAACGTACCTTTAAACAAAACCATATCGTATGAGAAGTTTCTGGAGGAACTACTGCAACGCGAAATAAATGGCCGGGAGGAAAAACGCTTTGAAAGAAATCTAAAGCACGCTTCGTTCCCGGAGTACAAGACCCTTGATGAGTTTGATTTAAGTGAACAGCCATCATTGAGCAAGAGACAATTCAACCAGCTGCGTGAACTCAGTTGGATCGAGCAGGGTTACAACCTAATCCTGCTCGGCCCGACAGGCGTTGGGAAAACCATGCTTTCAATTGGACTTGGTATTCATGCCATTAATAGCGGCTACAAGGTTCATTTTACAACAATGAACGATCTGGTATACATACTTAAGACTCAAGAGATCCTGAGGACCTCCAGAGCCAGATACAAGCGAATTATTGAAGCAGATCTTGTTATTATTGACGACCTTATGTTTATGGCAATGGAGAAGCATGAAGCAAACCTATTTTTTCAGCTTGTGAATAAGCTTTATGGGCAGTCCTCAATCATAATTACATCTAATAAAGGGCCTGAGGAATGGGGCGAATTGCTTGGCGATCCTGCCATTACTACGGCAATACTAGACCGCATTGTACATAAATGTGAAGTTCTTAACCTAAATGGGGACAGCTATAGACTGAAGCACCGGGAAACCATATTTGGTAAATAATAGGTGTAAAAAATTATTGATCGAAAACTGTAAAATTATACTTGACATCTACAGCTCATCCCGTGCGAAACATTTTTGCTTCATTATTCAGGCACCACCAGTAGTTATTGCAGCAAGAATAAAAGAAAAGATGTGATGGCGGTTTTTAATGCTAATACTTACCACTGGGAACCGGCAGGGGGTGGTAAAAAGCCTCTGCTATTGTCTTTATCGAACAGAACAACAGTAGGCTCAAAGTCATCTGTGTATTTTTAAACCTAAAAGACAGGTCAATGGGGTCTGTCAATAATTTTGTGCTTTTACCTTCCATTCACCACCGAAACTGACTTGATCCGGATTTTGAATGGTTTTTATTCAGAATCCGGGGCAAGTACCGCGGATGAGGGGTTTGGGGAGCCACCGCGGAGGGCTCCCCAAGGTTTTCATCGCAAATGCGATTTTACCTTGTCTGGGAAGAAGATCGATAGCTGTAATAGGATCTGCCCCCAGTTCTGAATCCTGCCCGTCCATTTCCTTAGGATATCCTGTGTTGCTAGATATAGCATCTTTAAGAGTGATTCGTCATTGGGGAAGATGCTCTTTCCCTTTGTCACCTTTCTTAACTGCCGATGGTAGCTTTCTATCATGTTCGTGGTATATATCAGCTTTCGTATTTCTGCAGGGTATTTGAAGAAGGTCGCCAATTCTGACCAGTTATTCCGCCAGGAAGCTACAATCAGCGGGTATCTGCCACCCCAGACCTTCTCAAAACGGTTCATTTCCTCCAAGGCGGCATCTTCCGTCGCTGCCGTATATATCGGTTTGAGCGCCGAAGTAATTTTCTTCACGTCCTTGTAAGATACATATTTGATGGAATTGCGTATCTGGTGAACAATGCACTTCTGGATCTCGGCCTCAGGGAAGCAGGCTCCGATGGCCTCACTGAATCCATTCAGGTTGTCCACGCTGATGATAAGAATGTCATTCACCCCTCGGTTCTTCAGCTCATTGAGAACCACTAGCCAGAACTTTGACGTCTCATGCTCTCCAATCCACATGCCCAGCACATCTTTATTGCCGTCCAAGTCAACGCCCACGCACATGTACGCTGCTTTATTAACTATATGCCCTTCCTGCCTGACCTTGTAGTGTATGGCATCCAGAAATACTATAGCGTAAACACTTTGCAGCGGGCGGCCTTGCCATTCCTTGATGAGCGGCATGAGCCGGTTTGTCACGTTCGATATCATTGTCGGGGAAACCTCAACACCATAAAGCTGATTCAGATGGTCTTGGATTTCTCTCGTCGTAACTCCTTTGGCGTATAGGGCTATTATCTGCTCTTCAATTCCGGCTACATTCTTCTGGTGCTTTTTCACGATGGCCGGTTCAAACTCACCTTCCCGGTCCCGGGGGATGTCAAGCTCCATTTCGCCGTATTCGCTGCGAACTGTCTTTTTTGAATGTCCGTTCCGACGGTTCTCTGTGTCCTTGTTATCTGTATCGTTCTTTGCATATCCCAGATCATCATCGAGTTCTGCTTCAAGAATCTCCTGCAAAGCATCCTTGAACATATCTTTCAAGGCATTTTGAATATCGGTTGCTGTCTTGATATTGTTCTCTTTGATGAATTCCCTTAACTGCTTCTTGTCCATTAATCCCATGTGCGTTACCATCCTTCCATTTTATTATACTATTAGATAAAATGGTTTTGGCAAAAGCACAAACTATTTTATACACTCGGTCAATGCGAACTCTATCGGGATAAATCATCATATAATTAAAACTACTTTCTCCGATCGGATAACACATAGCTTCCGGCATCTGTATAATCAGAGGTTTGCCATAGTGTTCTTCAACCCACTGGATTGTTATAGAACCTCTCATCCATCACTGAATTAGTTCAACATCCAATCTTACCACACAACCTCGGCAAAAGACAAAAACATCTATCCTGACTACACCACATAACATCTTATTACATCTATCCTGTCTCCTCAACCCTATAAAAAAGCTTGTTATCTAATCTGCCAACTCAACCCTATCACTTTCAAGGCGGTTGACATGTTCCAACTAACAATAAAAATAAGGGGTTTCCTGACATTGTCACCTCAGGCAGAACAGCCGAGAGAACATCTCAACGTCTGGAAACCTTTTATTTATCAACTCTTGACATCCAAACTACGCACTCAACGTGGGTGGAGTGGGCGTTATTGATGTCTGAGGAACTTTTTACATCCGTAAGAGGGAATACTGAATCTGTGTTACAAGAAGCAGGTTCACTTTAATTCAGTGGCCGGCAACACCGACCACTGAATAATTAATTTTATAACATCGGTTGTCCAAAATACCTGGACTTATCTTCCATTAAAACTGCCAAATGCCTTCTCAAATTCGTCATCCATTTAGGTTCGTTATCCCAAACCTCTTTTGTTGCCAGCAAAACTCTGACATATCCATACAGATTAGCAAACCTCCTGAACATAGGAAGATAAGAGAGCATTTCATCTGATACGCTGTATTCCTCTCTATAACCTTTAATAAAGCAGTCTCTCATTAATGAAAAGTCTCCGCAAGAAATCTCCTCTGCGATATTATCCAATGCCTGCTCAATATCCATTGCATACCAGTGATACATTGAATCATCAAAATCTATGACATTTAGCATATCTGTTGTTTGGTCATAGAAAATATTGTCCAGCTCAAAGTCATAATGAACCATCCCATAAATTTGCTGATTTCTTGGCAGTCTTGAAAAAAACTCCTTAAGCAGTTTTACTTCCTGTCTTGCTGGATCCTCATCAGGGAGATGTGATAATTCCTTTTCAATCCAAGAAAAGACATCCTTATGGGACCAGCGCAATGCTTTGCTAGGTTTGTACTCCGATGATATTCTGTGAAGCCTGCCCAGAGCATTACCATGCTTTTTACAGATATCATAAGAATAATCTGTGTTATCCAACCGCACTCCTGCTACACTTTCAAAAACAACCGCAAAATACTCTCCCCATGGTGTGTTGACTTTCAGTAATTCCCGATTATCTTTTGAAGGAACAGTACATAGTACGGGATACCCTCTTAGCTTCAGATATCTTATGAAATCAAGTTCTCCTAATATGTTGCTTTTATCCTTTTCGGCACAAGGTGCAAATCTTAAAAACCTCATACAGCCTTCATATTTAAAGGGGTATATGGCGTTTGACGAAATTCTGAAGTTATCAAGCATATCGATCGAAGCAGGGTCATATTCCCAGTTCTCCAAAATCATTACGGCCAAGTCTCTATTGTCAAATAAATACTTCAGTTTTAGCATGTTATTTTCCTCCTATTATTTTTCAACCGAATTTTAGGAACAGCAAAATAGCACTAGCCAAAACTTTTTTTTGACAACAGCTAACGGTTATTTTTACTGCTCCTTATTATGTTATAATCACCTTGATTTTTTTCAACCAGCGTTTCATGCTGCTCACTCCCTTCAAAACTTGATTTTTCTATTTACTTAATATGAAAAATCTTTTTCTATTATCATAATAATCAACGGTTAAAATCAAAACTTATTCATAGTGCATTAATAATATGACATCAGGTAGCACATAAAGCCGAACAGTAAAATGGAACCTTTCCTCGTTCTAATATTTCAATAGCCAATCTACTGGTGAGTGCATCTGTAATCCCTTTCCTTCGATATTCGGGTAATACGTCCACACCAATTTGCCACATCCGCTCACAATCAGCAGAACAACCAGCAAGTCCTATAAGTTTATCTTTATCATAAGCTCCAACCCCAAATACATCCAGTTGCCTACGTTCTTCGCATAATGCATTACTCCATTCAGGCTTGTACAAGTTAAAAAAGTCACGTGCTTCTAAAATTCTTATCTCGTAATCACATGGTATCTGCTTTATCTTATTAACATCGTTATCTTTCAGTTTGTTCCGTCATAATACCCCAGCGAATACCGTATTTATCAACAAAAACCACACGGCAGGAGCTATATAGAGTTTCTTCCATTTTATATATTGTAGTGCTTCCTTCTTTCATGATTTCGTACGCACGCTGCACTTCTTCCTTTGTGTCATACATAATCGTTAGAAAGTTTGAATAGCAAACGGAGAATGGAA
>Ga0134091_1002781_pt1 | contig 11394 bp, 13 predicted proteins | sample 2_5taG_FD_94451 | JGI IMG/M metagenome (GOLD analysis project Ga0134091, IMG submission 94451) | Switchgrass degrading microbial communities from high solid loading bioreactors in New Hampshire, USA - 2_5_20_6_A2 metaG | ecosystem: Engineered > Bioreactor > Semi-continuous > Anaerobic >...
ATTTAATGGGACAAGCACCCTCCTTGTTTGTCAAAAAGAAAACTTCCCAACCTTCCAGTGAAAAGATTAATTTAGACAGAGAGCGGGGCGGGCCTGCTCAATCTGAACAAGATGAGGTTTTGGCTGACGAAAATACCATCTTGATTCAGCGTACCATTAGATCTGGGCAAAGTATTAGGTATGAAGGAAACGTAGTGGTCATGGGTGACGTTAATCCGGGAGGGGAAATTATTGCCGGAGGAAACATTATTGTGCTGGGTAATTTGAGAGGAGTGGTTCATGCAGGTGCTTTTGGATGTGAGAAGGCAATAGTTGCAGCTTTTCGTTTACAACCTACCCAGCTTAGAATTGCTAACCATATTACCAGAGCTCCAGATGGAGAAGATATTACTCCTGATCAACCCGAAATAGCCCGGATTCATAATGGGGTTGTCATCATCGAGAAGTATCATTCCAGCGGGAATCGAGGGCAAACATATTTCTTTTCTGAATAAGGATTAACTTTTATAATTGCTTTTAGATTATTCATTGGGTAGATGGCAAAAGAGGAGGATAAAGAATGGGAGAAGTTATAGTAATAACCTCAGGAAAGGGTGGGGTAGGCAAAACCACCACAACGGCAAACATTGGCACGGGTCTTGCCAGTCTTGGGAAAAAGGTAGTATTGGTTGATACAGACATCGGCTTACGCAATTTAGATGTGGTTTTAGGTTTGGAAAATAGAATTGTCTATGATCTTGTCGACGTGGTACAAGGGAATTGCCGCTTGAAGCAAGCCATGATCAAGGATAAACGTTTTGAAGATCTTTGCCTGATACCAGCAGCCCAAACTAAAGATAAGACCGCCGTTTCTCCTGAGCAAATGGTTGATTTGACAAACCAACTTAAGGAAGAGTTTGATTTCGTTATCATCGACTGTCCGGCAGGTATAGAGCAAGGTTTTAAAAACGCAATAGCCGGCGCGGAAAAAGCAGTCGTGGTTACTACTCCCGAGATAGCCGCTGTACGGGACGCAGACAGAATTATCGGTCTTTTAGAAGCATCCGAACTGCGCGAACCAAAACTGATCATTAACCGTATCAGGCCCAGCATGGTTAAAAAGGGAGATATGATGGATATAGACGATATGATTGATATCCTGGCAATTGATCTTCTAGGTGTTGTACCAGAAGATGAGGCTATTGTGATTTCGACTAACAAAGGCGAGCCTGCCGTGCTAGATAAATCCTCCAAAGCAGGTGAGGCTTACAGGAATATTGTCCGACGGGTTTTAGGCGAACACGTGCCCTTGATGAACTTAGAGGCAACCAATGGTTTAATGGGTAAATTGAAAAAATTATTTGGTGTCGGTTAAAGTGGATTAAACAGGAGGCTGGGATCAATGTTAGAGTTTTTACAGAGGGTACTTGGTTTGGAACAACCTACTGCCAGTAAAAAAGTTGCTAAGGAACGTTTGCGCTTAGTGTTATTTCATGACCGGGCTGACATGTCTCCTCAACTAATGCAAGCTTTAAAAGAGGATTTGATCAAGGTGATCTCAGAGTATATGGATATCGATAAAGCTAATTTAGAGGTCAGTTTATCTAATGAGTCAGATGGGGTTGCTTTGGTCTGCAATATTCCTGTCTTGAGTTTAAAACGTTCAGTTAGTTAATCTTTTTAGGGAAACTGCTATTTCAATTTGGCAGTTTCCTTTTTTTACTCTTAGTCTCCTCTAGTTAAGGTTTAACTAGTACGATATAATAGTAAAGGACTAGGGGGGAGACCGTTGGACAGGAAACTTTTAAAAAACCTTGATTGGATGTTTGTGCTTACACTGCTTGCTCTGCTGGTAATTAGCAGTTTCGTCCTCGCCAGTGCTTCACGCAGTGTGGTAACCAGTGATCCTTACTATTATGTTAAACGCCATGTGCTCAATATTGGGACTGGCCTAGTTATGATGGTGATCGCGGCAAGCTTTAATTATGTGCAGTTGGCCAGGATGGAACGTTTTTTGTATATTTTTAACCTGATATTTTTGGCTATAGTATTGATTCCGGGGATAGGCAAGGAAGCTAACAATGCCCAGAGTTGGATAGCTCTTGGCAGTTTTTCTCTTCAGCCTTCTGAATTTGCCAAGGTTCTTTTGATCATAACCTTTGCCCAGTTTTTAGTTAACCGGCAAGGTAAGCTAAAAACTTTTAAAGATTTTATCCCTTGTTTCCTCTATGTAGCCGGCCCACTGCTTCTGATTTTAGCCCAGCCGGATTTAGGTACTTCACTGGTATTTATAGCTATCATGTTTGGTATGATGCTGATGGCCGGGGCCAATCCCAAACTGTTGGGTGGCTTATTTTTCGGGGGAATTGGACTGATTGTGGCTTTATTATGGCTCCACTTTAATTTTGACCTGCCTTTACCATTGAAAGAATATCAGATTATGCGTCTGGTAGTGTTTTTAGATCCTTATGCTGACGGGAAAAACGGCTTGGGTTACGGTTATAACATCATCCAATCCTTAGTAGCCGTTGGTTCCGGCGGCTTATGGGGTAAGGGCTTGTTTAACGGCACTCAGGCTCAGTTGAATTTTCTACCCTATCACCATACCGACTTTATCTTTTCAGTCATTGGGGAAGAACTTGGTTTTGTAGGCAGTCTAATTATTTTAGGACTTATGTTTTTATTACTTTACCGGATTCTTCGGATTGCCCAACAAGCTAAAGATTTATACGGTGTTTTGATCTGTACCGGGGTTGTTTCCATGTTTACCTTTCATATTCTGGAAAATGTAGGCATGGCTATTGGCATGATGCCTATTACAGGTATTCCTTTGCCACTTTTTAGTTACGGCGGAAGTAATATGTGGGCTAACCTGTTAGCCTTAGGAGTCGTTTTAAGTATTAACTTACGAAGACAGGTAATTAACTTTTAAAGACTGCTCAGGCAGTCTTTTTTGTTGTGAGATGCTTTTAGTTTTTAGTAAAAAGTTAAACAATACCGAGTAAGTGCGCTAAGCAAGTAGCGCGCTTTTTTATTGGACATTAAAAGTCATAACTTCTACGTACAAGCATATATTTAGCATAGAAAGTATAGAAAGCATAGAAATTGAATTCAAAACTTAATACACAAAACATTTAACTCTTGAAAGCGGGGGAGTAGGTTGAAATATAAATGGGGAGAGTTAGACAGGGAAAATAACGATTACTATAACAGGTGGGAATTGCCCGGAGGAAGACAATGGTTGGGTCTTGGGGCTGCTTTTGGACCGAAAAGATTTCGCTTGCCGGTTGTCGATATATTATGGGTTAAACAGGCAGTTGGGGCAATAATCTTGGCAGTTGTAATACTTGCTTTCTTGGCCTGGGACAGCCCTGCCTTAAGGGGGGTACAGGAAAGATTACGCTATCTGGTTGCCGAAGAGCGTAGTGACATGACACCTGCTTTAGAAACTTTGGTGCGGGAAGGCCTATGGCTTGATCCTTATGAAAGGCAAGTATTTAAAGATTCTACCGGTTCAGTGTCAAAGGCCGAAGAAATTATGTCTATTCCTGTTTCAGGTCAATTTTCCAGAAAATTTGGCTGGATAGAATCAATTAGCGGAAATAAGGCTTTTCACAGCGGAATAGACATTGAAACAGAACTTAATGCACCTATCCGGGCTGCTTTGACAGGTGTGGTTGCAAAAGTGGATTCCAGTGATAAACTTGGTCGATTTATAGTCCTTGACCATGGAGACGGTCTAACTACCGTCTATGGTACCTTAGGAGAAATTTTGGTAGAAGAAAACCAAGCCGTTAAACAAGGACAAATAATTGCCAAAGCAGGAAAGTTGAAAGACACCGGTCGGGGTCAACTTCACTTCGAAGTCAGGGAAAACAACAAAGCAGTTGATCCTTTGGAAAAAATAGCCAATGTAAAAACCAGTATCTAGGTATAAAAGATGAAGCTAATTAAAATAAAGGGTATCCAAATAATTATTAACGACTTTTTTATCTTACTCCTTCTGGCCTACGGAATGTTGGGGGTATTCTCTTATGCCCTTTTTGCTTTTTTGGTCGTTCTGGTTCATGAATTTGCCCATTCCTACCTTGCCCAAAAGTCTGGTTTGAGGGTCAAAGAGGTAGAATTATTTCCTTTCGGTGGTGTGGCAAGGCTTGAAGGTATGTTAGAATATAGTCCGGCCCTGGAGATAAAAGTTGCATTGGCAGGCCCTTTAAGCAACTTTTTTTTACTCTACCTGGGCTTCTTAGTTCATCGTTATCTTAACTGGCAAGGTCCTTTGTATACGCTTTTTAAGACCGTCAATCTTACCCTGGGTTTGTTTAACCTCTTACCTGCTTTTCCCTTAGACGGCGGACGGATTATTCGAGCTTTATTGGCAAGCCGGATAGGCTTGGCTGAAGCAACTTACAGGACATCTCTATGGGGAAAGTATCTTGGGCTCTGTTTAGCAATTGCCGGGATCATAGGCTTATACCTGAAAGTAACGGACTTAAACGCTTTTCTTGTTGCCCTTTTCATTTTTTATACAGCTTCTAAACAGGAAGAAACTAACATGTATCTCTTTCTACGTTATTTGATCCGCAAAAACAAAGAGTTTAACGAACGGCAAGTCTTGGAAGTCAAAAAGTTAGTAGCTTATCCAAATGTATCTTTAAAATCCCTTGTGTTCAAGTTTAGCCCGGGAAAATACCATATCGTTACCGTCTTAACCAAGGAGGGGAAAATTCGAGGAGAACTTACAGAGCACCAGATAATCGATGCCCTGTTTACCAAGGGAAGCACAGTTACGCTAGAAAAATTGGTTGAGTAGTTTCGTTGGAAGTTCTAACAGGTAAAAAATTTAGGACTGTAGAAGTTACAAAAATAGGGTATACTTAAATAATGATATTTAGCTTAGAATAGGGGATGAAGATGCGGCAGATAATTGAAGAACAAATTTTGCCACTGGTTGTTAAACCGATCCGTTACCAGGGCAATGAATATAATGCGGTACATAAAAACTGGGAAGATTGTGCCGTCAGGATGGTTTTTGCTTTTCCTGACCTCTATGAGGTAGGTATGTCCCATTTAGGCCTGCAGATTCTTTACGGGCTGGTCAATGATCAACCTGATTTGCTGATGGAAAGGACCTTTGCTCCCTGGGTGGATATGGAAAAGCTTTTGCGGGAAAAGGGCCTTCCTCTTTTCAGCTTGGAATCTTACCGGCCGGTAAGAGATTTTGATTTTATGGGCTTTACCCTTCAGTACGAGATGAGCTTTACTAATATTCTTAACATGCTGGATTTAGGAGGTATACCCCTTAAAGCGAAGGAACGGGACGATTCTTATCCAATTATCATTGCCGGTGGGCCTTGTGCCTATAATCCAGAGCCCCTGGCTGACTTCTTTGATCTGATTGTCTTAGGGGACGGGGAAGAAGCCCTCCTAAAAGTTCTCCGGCTTGCCAAAGAATTTAAAAAGCATGGACGAATAGCTAAAGAAGAATTCCTGGCAGAAGCGGTGAATTACAGGGGTATTTATGTTCCGGCTTTTTATGAAGCAAAGTATGGGCCTGATGGAACTTTTAGGGAAATTATACCTCTAAAACCTAACGCACCTGCAAAAGTAGTTAAAAACGTGGTGGAAGATTTAAATAAGGCTTACTTTCCGACCAAGCCCATTGTTCCTTATGCCGACACAGTTCATGACCGGGTGATGTTGGAAGTTTTAAGAGGCTGTACTCGGAGCTGCCGTTTTTGTCAGGCCGGTGTACTCTATCGCCCGGTGCGGGAAAGGGATCCCCAAACTTTAGTTAAGCAAGCCAAGGAACTGGTACGGGCTACAGGACATAACGAAATCTCCTTAACTTCTTTAAGTACGGCTGATTACACTTGTGTCCAGCCTTTAATAACTTCCCTGATGGAGGAATTTGCCGAGAAAAATGTAGGAGTATCCTTGCCTTCTTTAAGGGTAGACGCTTTTTCAGTTGACTTAGCAAAGGAAATTCAAAAGGTAAGGAAAACGGGCTTAACTTTTGCTCCGGAAGCCGGGACCCAGCGGATGCGGGACGTTATTAATAAAGGCGTGACGGAAGAAAATTTAATGGAAGCTGTAACAGGGGCCTTTAGAGCGGGTTGGACAACCATTAAACTTTATTTTATGATAGGTCTGCCGACGGAAACCATGGAAGACGTGGCCGGAATTGCTGATCTGGCCTATAAAGTTGTTAGGTTAGGCAAGCAAATTTTAAAAGAGCAAAACATCAAGAAACCGGTGAAGGTGACCGTCAGTGTGTCTTCTTTTGTGCCTAAAGCCCACACGGCCTTTCAATGGGCTCCTCAGGACACTATAGAAACCCTGGAGAAAAAACAACAATATCTCAAATCCTTAATCAAAGACCGGAACATTACTTATCATTACCACGATGCGCGCTTAAGTTTTCTGGAAGCTGTTTTTGCCAAAGGAGATCGCCGCTTGGGAAAAGTCCTGGAAAAGGCTTGGCAGTTAGGCTGCAAATTTGACAGCTGGTCAGAACAGTTTAAATATGATTTATGGCTTGCCGCTTTTACCGACTGTGGCGTAGATCCGGCTTACTATGCTTACAGGGAAATAGAATTTGCCGAAAAGCTTCCCTGGGATCACCTGGTTACAGGAGTCAGGAAAGAGTATCTATATCAGGAGTATCAGAAAGCATTAGCGGAAAAATTAACTACTGACTGTCGCTTGGATCATTGTACAAATTGTGGGGTATGCGGCGATCTAAAAGTAAAATTAGTACTTCAGGGGAGGCGGTAAGGTGGGCACTTATCGTTTAGAGTTTAGTAAAGGACCGGAAGTGCGCTTTATTTCTCATTTAGAATTAATGCGAGCCTTTGAACGGGCCATGCGAAGGGCTGGGCTTCCCCTTGCTTTTTCCGAGGGCTTTAACCCTCACCCTAAAATGGCCTTTGCCTCCGCTCTGGCAGTAGGGGTTACCAGTGACAGTGAATATCTGGACCTGGAGTTAAGAGAGGACTTAGCTGCTGAGGAAATAAAGAATAGGTTAAACCAAAGCCTACCGCCCGGCTTAAAGGTAAAACAGTGTGTTTTTTTAGCTAAAAAGGAAAAAGCCCTTATGGCTATGGTCGCCTTAGCGAGTTATCAGGCTAAGGTTAAATTGTTAAGTAGTCTAAGTCAGGCAGAATTGGAGAAATTGAGTGCAGCGTTACTTCAGAAGACTTCTCTGGTTATCGAAAAAGCAGGGAAAAAAGGTCCTGAAGCAAAAGATATTCGGCCTGGCCTTAAGGAATTAAGATGCATAGGGATAGAAGACGGTTGGGCTGAATTTACCTTTGCAGTCCAGTCCGGCAGTGAAGGGAATATCAGACCTGAAGAAGTCCTCAAAGCCCTTAAGGAAATTGGGCAAATACCCATAGAAGTAGACTTGGCGGTTATTAAGCGTACCGGCTTATTCAAAAAGGAAAATGGCAGATTTAAACCCCTCATAGAGCCTAAGGAGTGACACTCTTGTATAAGGAAATTGTCGTCCAGGTAACTCCCGCGGAAACTGCTGTTGCCGTTTTGGAAGACCAAAGGTTGATGGAAATCTATCTGGAAAAAGAGGAAAATTATCATCTGGCAGGCAATATTTACCGGGGTAAAGTAGTAAATGTCTTACCCGGTATGCAAGCTGCCTTTGTTGATATAGGACTGGAGAAAAATGCTTTTCTCTATGTGGAAGATGCTCATCCTAATAAAATCTTGCGTGGGGAAGATGAATCAATAGTCAAGATGCCCCAGATCAGTGACTTACTTAAAGTTGGCCAGACCGTTACCGTGCAGGTGCTTAAAGAGCCACTTGGCACCAAAGGGGCCAGGGTTACTTCCAATATTACTCTCCCGGGCAGATTTTTGGTTTTAATGCCTACTCTTAACTATGTAGCCATATCAAGGCGAATCGAAGATGAGACTGAACGGGTAAGATTAAAGAACATTGTCCAGAAATTTTTACCTGAAGGAGTAGGAGTAATAATCCGTACAGTGGCGGCTAATGCCAGTGGGGAAGAACTTGAGGAAGATTTTCACTACCTCATGTCAGTCTGGGAAATGGTAAAGGAAAAGAGTAAAATTCCTCCTCCTGCCCTGGTTCATCAAGACTTAGGACTTTTCGAACGCATTTTAAGGGATGTTTTAACGGAAGACGTTACTAAATTAGTGGTAAATTCAAAAGAGGCCTTTTATAAGATCATGGAATTTGCCGAGGCAGTTGCTCCTTATCTCAAAGGCAAAGTAGCCTTTAAGGAGACAACCGATCTTTTTAGTGAATATAATATTCCCTCTCAAATTGAACAAGCTTTACGCAGAAAAGTCTGGCTTGATTGCGGAGGCTACCTGGTGATCGACGAAGTTGAGGCTTTGACGGTGATCGATGTGAATACGGGAAAATACATCGGTTCAACTAATTTAGAAGAAACTATTTTAAAGACCAACCTGGAAGCTGCCGTGGAAATTGCCAGACAGTTGAGACTAAGAAACATTGGCGGGATAATAATAATTGATTTTATCGATATGGAAAAACCTGCTCACCAGCAACAAGTGTTAGATGTCCTTGAACGGGAGCTGAAAAAGGATAAAGTAAAAACCAATGTTTTGGGAATTACTCAGTTAGGGCTCGTGCAGCTTACGCGGAAGAAAGTATCTCGTAGTTTAAGCCGTATTTTGCAGAAAGAATGCCCTTATTGTCAAGGGACCGGTTTGGTTCTCTCCGAAGAAACGGTCTGCCTAAAAGTCAAAAAAGAAATAATTAAAGCAACTGAACTTACTGCACCGCTGATTTTGGTGGAAGTCCATCCCGAGGTAGCTGGACTGCTGTTAAAAAACGAGAACAATTTTTTACAGCAGCTTAAGGAAAAGACAGGTAAAAAGATTTTAATTCGGGGGATTGCAACATTCCATCTTGAAGAAATTAAGATTACTAAAGCATTCACTGAAGATCAACTGGTCCAGACTTATAGTCCTTTGCAAGTAGGTGAGATTTTGCAATTAAAAATAGTAGGTGTACGGGATGAAAAAAGCGGTATTGCTTATTTTAACAGTGTAGAAATAATCGTAAAGGACGGAAAGCCTTTCTTAGGCCAGGAAGTGTTAGTTGAGATTACCCGGCTAGACAAGGAAAACGCAAAAGGCCGAATAGTTGCAAGGCAATTCCTTGACTAAGGAACCGGTCTATGTTAAAATCAGTTATTGTAAGTGCCTATAGGTTGCTCTATGGCGCTGAAAACCGCTCGGTTAAGGTTTAAAACGTTTTGTTACCTAGGCCGGCGAGTCTTTGCAGTAGGAGGTGCACTAAAAGTGTACGCAATTATTGAAACCGGTGGTAAACAGTACCGGGTTGCTGAAGGTGACGTTTTAAAGGTAGAAAAGCTAGATGCTGCAGAAGGAGAATCTGTAGTTGTCTCCAAGGTTTTAGCAGTTGGGACGGACAGTGGCTTAAAGGTAGGTACCCCACTAGTTGAAGGTGCTAAGGTTACTTTAAAAGTTAAGTCCCATGGCAAAGGTGAGAAGATCGTTATCTTTAAGTACAAACCTAAAAAGAACTACCGTAAAAAACAGGGTCACCGTCAACCTTACACTGAGGTTGTTGTAGAGAAAATTGAAGCTTAAATGATTACTGTAGAAGTTTTCTTAGATGAAAAAGAGTTTATTCAAGGTTTTAGGGTAGAAGGGCATTCAGATTTTGCTCCTCATGGTGAAGATATTGTCTGCTCTGCCGTTTCTGCCTTAACTCAGACAGCTGTTCTAGGACTGACTAAATATTTACACCTGACCCCCGAAGTGAGTATTAAACCGGGAGATATGGAATGTTTTTTGCCGAAACAGCTGGCTGGGGAACCATTTAAACTGGCTCAAGCGATATTAAAAACTCTTGTTTTAGGTCTGATGGCTATAGAAGAGTCTTACGGGGAATATGTTGTCGTTCAAAAAAGGAGGTGGAGGTAATGTTTAAAATGGATCTCCAACTGTTTGCCCATAAAAAAGGTGTCGGCAGTTCCAGAAACGGTAGAGACAGCCATGCTAAAAGACTTGGTGTAAAAAAGTCTGATGGTACTTTCGTTACTGCAGGTAATATTTTAGTTCGCCAAAGAGGCACTAAAATTCATCCGGGTATTAATGTAGGTATTGGTAAAGATGATACTTTGTTTGCTTTAATCGACGGAATTGTTGCCTTTGAACGCAAAGGTAAGGATAAAAAGCAAGTTAGTGTATACGCCCAAAGCGCTATGTAAAGACGACCCTCTGCCACAAAGCAGAGGGTTTATTTTGTATATGGTCTAAAACTGCTGTTTCTAATTGTCAAAAATTCGAATTAATGCCAAGTTTTATTGTAGTGCTAAAGGATAAACCTTACCAAAGTCGAATATCTAGAAAGCGATGTTGGACATTGGTGGAGGTGTTTATCATTAGTAGTGAACGGGAATTCATGCGATTTTTAAGAGTTTACAAGCACGATTTCCTTAATCATCTGCAGGTAGTATTAGGCTATTTGCAGTTAAAAAAACCGGAACGGGCACTTGAGTACTTAAAAGAAGCAATAGAAGAGGTCGAAAAAAGCGGTTCCGTTATGCGCTTGGGTCTTCCTTCGGTAGCTTTTTGGCTTTTATTAGAGGAATTGAAGCAAAAAGAACAAGGTATAATTTTTCAGCTGACAAATGATACGGATTTTATAGCTTCGGAAGAGCAAGAACAAGCTATTTTAACTTGTCTAAAACCTTTAGTTGAGGAAATAGGTTGCACCATCGGTAATTTACCTTATGAAAAAAGAGCTTGGTGCTTAAATTTAACTGGGCGGTCCAGTTTAAATCTGCTTTTTACCTTGCCCAGGTTGGAAGGCCTTGAATGGGAAAACATCTTTAAAGCAAAGTCTTGCCCTGAAAAAGGGCTAAAGCTTAACACTTCTGGATGGGCAACAGAGGAAAATTATTTTTACCGGTTGGAATTTTCGATTAGTTAGCTTGACAATTGGTTAAAATGATGATGTTATGATAAGTCTGTCCCTGTTGCCAGGAATAGCTTAAGAATACCTATGCGTCAGGTGATGTTAATGTTTTATGATTATGCCAAGATTTATGTGAAAGCCGGAGACGGAGGAAACGGTGTTGTCTCCTTCCGTCGTGAAAAATATGTGCCGGCCGGCGGGCCCAACGGAGGAGACGGAGGTCGGGGCGGCGACGTCATCTTAGTTGCTGATGCCGGTCTAAGAACCTTGGTTGATTTTAAATATAAAAGACACTATAAAGCTGAACGCGGTGAACACGGGCAAGGCAAGAACATGCATGGCAAGGATGGGGAAGACTTAATCATTAAAGTGCCCGTAGGAACCATAGTAAGGAATGCGGAAACCGGAGAGGTCCAGTAAGATATTGTAAGGCATGGCCAGCCAGTAGTAATTGCCAA
>Ga0134091_1002787_pt1 | contig 11379 bp, 11 predicted proteins | sample 2_5taG_FD_94451 | JGI IMG/M metagenome (GOLD analysis project Ga0134091, IMG submission 94451) | Switchgrass degrading microbial communities from high solid loading bioreactors in New Hampshire, USA - 2_5_20_6_A2 metaG | ecosystem: Engineered > Bioreactor > Semi-continuous > Anaerobic >...
GGAGATATAAAATTGAATCCATATACCCTTCAGGTGGAATGCGGAAGTAAAGAGATAGAACTGACATTAAAAGAGTCTCAGCTATTAGAGTTGTTAATAAAAAGAAATGGAATGATTGCTTCAAAAGAAAACATTATTGAAAAACTATGGGGTTATGATACTGATGCAGAAGATAACCGTGTAGAGATACATGTATCCCTTTTACGAAAAAAGCTGGCTCAATTGGATTCTAATGTTCTCATTCATACTATACGGGGTGCAGGATATGTATTAAAAACTATAAAGGATGGTCAGTAATATGTTTACAAAATTGCGCAACAGATTTCTCATTCTTAATATGTCCATGACTTCAACAGTTATGATTATTGCCTTTGCTGTCATTTACATCATTAGCTATAATAACATAAAGTCAGAAATTGCAAAAAAATTAAATCCGCAGGTTGGAATACAAACAGTAATAGAAGGAACAGAATTGCCTGATGATGAAGAAAATGGTAAATCTAAAGTCGTTAATCGAAGGGTTTCACTAGATGATGCTTATTTATTCATTATACTGGTGGACGGAAATGGAAACATATTGGAAATAGACTCTCCATTTAATATGAATGAGGAAACGTATAAAAAAGCTGCTGATATTGCCTGGAATAATAGAGAAAGTAGTTCCACAATAACTCTGGAAGAAAAGCAGTGGAAATATACCATAGTTCAAATGAAAAAGCAGGTTATCAAAGGGGACGGGCAGTCATATATCGTTGGGGAAGACAAGTATCAGATAATGTTTTTAGATATTACAATGTATGAAAGAACACTATTTCAATTGCTGATTACATTGTTGTCCGTTGGGGTCATAGTGCTTTTTGTTATTTTCATCATAAGCCTTTACTTTGCCAACCGAGTAATTAAGCCAATAGAAGAAGCTTGGGAAAGACAGAAACAATTTGTAGCCGATGCCTCTCATGAGTTGAAAACTCCCCTTTCAATTATAAACGCCAATTACGATGCACTTCTGGCAAATAAAGAAGAAACCATTCAGACCCAATTAAAATGGCTTAACTATATAAAGATAGGAACAGACAGGATGACAAAACTTGTTAACGATCTTTTATCTCTTGCTAAAATGGAGGATATGAGATTTGCAATACAAAAAGTGCCATTTAATATGAGCAATGAAGTTAATGATGTGATATTATCCATGGAAACTCTAATAGCTGAAAAAGGTATTAAACTCACCTATTTGATTGAACCTGATATAATTGTTAAGAGCGAACCGGAAAGAATTAAGCAGGTTGTTATGATTTTACTTGATAATGCCATAAAATATACTGAAAAAAATGGTGAGATCCATATATCACTGGTTAAATCAAAGGGACAGGTTAAATTTTCCATAAAAAATAGCGGGAAAGGGATAACCAAACAAGACTTACCAAAGATATTTGACAGATTCTATAGAGCAGATCCTTCAAGAGCTCAAGAAACAGGTGGCTATGGGTTAGGGTTATCCATTGCAAAGACAATTATAGATAGGCTGGGCGGCAAAATATATGCTGAGAGCGTGGAAAATGAATATACAACTTTTACTTTTACACTTAGACTTTAATGTTTGAGAAGAAAAAATTACAAGCCCTATCGAAACTTCCTTCAATCTATTAATAAGCTTGTCACCTATTGGAGTTTAAGGAATATATTAATATTGAACAAGCTTATTAATATGCATTTGAAAGGAAGTGATTTTTTGGCGGTAATAAATGTAACTCCCCTTATGGATATTACGTCTCTTATAAATTCTGATAATGTGAATGAAGGTGATGTACTTCTTTTAGAAGAGGGTATATATTTTCAAAGTGTTGCAGTTTTAAAAAACAATATTCGAATTGTAGCTAAAGGGCCAGGAGTCATCTTCGACGGGAAGAGTACTCTCCTTGATGCATTTCTACTGCCAGACGTAGTTGGAGTTATGATAGAAGGTATTACTATAAGACATTATAGAGCTAGTGGTATATTAATTGAATTTGGTTTTGGTCATAGAATAGTAAATAATAAAATCAGCAATATGATAGAACATGGCGTAGAAGTAATGAGTTCAAGGGATAATTTAATATGGAGAAATGAAATTAACAAGTGTTATGACGGAGTATTATTAATTGAAGGTAGCACCAATAATTGGGTTATAGAGAATATAGCTACAGAATGTTATGGAGATGGCTATGAAGCCTTTTTAGCTCCAGATAGTAACAATGCTTTTATATCCAACAAAGCCATAAGAAATAGAAACAACGGATTGGAAATTTACGGCACCAACAATTTGCTGATGAATAATCTGTTAATAGACAATGGGCAAGGCGTAATAATAAATGAAGGAAATAGCTCTGTAGCCATTGGAAATATAATAAAAGGAACTAGAGTGGGCACTTACACTATTTTTGATGGATATTTCAATCATTTTGTAGGTGGAAACAATATAACATGTAATCGTAGAGAAGGTATAGAAAATAATGGCCAATTTGATGTGATTTATAACAATGAAATATCATATAATGGAGATACTGGAATTTTACTTGGAACAACCTCTGTACTAAATCTTGTAATGAATAATAAACTAGTATGCAATATTCCGGAGAATATAGATGACAGAGGCATTGATAACTATCTAATAAATAATATAGAAAAACCCTGTGACCCTTGCGAAACACCAAGTGATGTTTGTGATAATCGTCTTAATGAAGTCGATAATAGCATTGATGGGTCAAAGGAAGGTGTTGATTGATGGATGCAAAAAATAAAATAGAAAGAGAGATGGCTAGGACCAAGAAATTAATTGAGGATAGTGAAAATATAATGAAGCAAGTTCCAAAACATTTAAAGCCTAATCAAGAAATTGCTCTAAAAATTCATAAGAGAAAGTTAGCATCTCTTGAACAGGAATTAATGAAATTAGAAAATGCAAATTCTACGGATAAATAATTTCAAATATTTAATATTAGAATAAAAAACCAAGCCATAAATTTCAATATGGGCTTGGTTTATTTATTGAATGCTATTTACAGTGTTTCCTTTATCTGCTGAGAGGTAGTCACAGATTTTATATATGGACATACAATATAGTAGAAAATATTAAATGGAGTGATTGCTTTGAATGTAGATTTTGTACGCCAATCTTTAGAACTTCATCTGTTTTTTGCACGAATAATGAAAGAGCATTCATTTTTTCTTCAATTAGGCTTTACACCTAGAGATATTAACTTTACTATAAGAGCAGATGAACTTAGAATGGAATTTGACCAACTATTGAGGGATGTAGTATTACTTTCTGATGGTGTAGTAAGCAATAATGTGCTTAAATCTGGTGAGGTAATAACACCTTTTACACTAGAAGCAGAAAAGGTTACCGAGTTCTATACAGGAATAGATATACCAACTGATATTACTAAAGCAGAGGATAAGCTAGTGGGTGCACACAACGATACAGTTAATAGATCTCTTGTGAATAAGGTTTCAAGAATTAATGATAGAGCTATCAGACTGATTTCTGAATTAATAAAATTTAAAGCTAGAATTTTAGAAAATGTGCTTCAATGTGAAATGTTTACAGTTAACTACCCCTTATTGATTGACCATATTATGAGGGAAGCAAGGCTTTATTTAGATATGGTTAAAAATTTACAAAGACAAGGATTTATAGATCTTAGAAGAGATGCATTAGAACAGGAAGCCTTTTGGAATAGAATTATGGCTGAACATTCCAAGTTTATCCGTGGATTATTAGATCCTACTGAGGAAGAGTTATTTAATGTAGCAAATAATTTTGGTAAAGAGTTTGATAAATTGACCAAGGAGGCTTTAAATGCTATAGACAGTACAGTACCATTTGAAAAAGTAACTAGAGATAGCCTCAGAGCAACAAAAGCCATAAGAGATTTCAAAGCCGAGGCAACAGAGGGGTTGCTTGATTGCAATATTAGATCAATTATAATTCCTTTATTAGGTGACCATACATTACGTGAAGCCAATCATTACTTGAGACTGTTAAAAATGTTTGAGAGGGAATTTTAAAATATATGAAAAAAGATTTTAATATGGATACAACCACTTCAATAATAGCATGTAATAATCATACCAATTGGAGTGGTTTTTATTTTTGTTGTTTTTTTATCATAAAACTTTTTATCTAATCACAGGTTTACTAGAATCAAATATTACAAAATATAAAATAGATTGGCTGTAAAAGCTAATTAAATTTCTTTCATAGGAAGAGTCTTTATGACAGTAATCAAATAACATATTGACTACCCCAATAACATATGTTAATATTAACATATGTTATTGGGGTAAATATAAGGAGGAATTTAATATGTCATTAAACCATGTGATTCTAGGATTATTAAACCGAGAACCATTGACTGGATATGAAATAAAGAAAATAATTCAGAACACACCTTTTATGTATTGGTCAGGAAATAACAACCAAATATATAAAGCGCTGGCTGAACTATTGGATGAAGGTTTTGTAACTAAAGAGGTACAACATCAAGAAGGTTCACCGTCTAAAAATATATATACCATCACCGAAGGTGGCCTAAATGAACTTAAAAGCTGGTTGTTTTCAGATACCGATGAACCTGTTTTTAAAAAGGAAATTTTGATCAAACTTGCTTTAGCAAACCAATTAAAGCGTAGTGAGTTGGAAGAAATGTTAGATTCATATGCTGATGTAGTTAAAATGCAGGCTGTGTTAGCTGAGAAGGAATTCGATAAATGCTATTTTGCTGATAAAGAGGTTTCTGGCAAAACTTTGTTCTTAGATTTAATACGGGAAAATGTATTGTCCTTTTATTCTAGCGAGCTTCAATGGATAAAAAAGGTAAAAGACTTTATTGCAGAGCTGCCTGATGAGAGATGCATTACTGCAGAAGCTAATGTACAAAAAGAAAATAATGAGGGAGGAATAACTATGAACTATCAAGTAATGGAAACTAAAGGAAAGAGGTATCTTCATATTACAAGCGGAGAACCTTTAATTCAAAGTGAACAAGATGCTCATGATATCATTTCACTATGTTTTGAACATGACACATATGCGGTGCTTATAGAAGGGGATAGTCTATCAGAGGATTTTGTGAAGTTAAGTACTGGCCTTGCTGGTGCTGTACTTCAGAAGTTAGGTAACTATATTAAAGTGGCTGTAACTATTAAAGGTAAACAGAATTTTCCCATACGCTTTAAGGAAATGATGTTTGAGCTTAATAATGGAAATAAGTTCCGCATATTTACCAATTTGGAAGAAGCTATTAGCTGGCTGTTAGAATAAGGTTGTTCCTTTTTAAAGCATGAAGATGATTATAGAAAAAGGAGGGATTAATAGTATGGAATATAAAATAATGCTAGTAGAAGATGATGCCTCCATAGCAAAGCTTCTTAGCTCTTATATTGAGAAGTATGAATATAAAACTATAATTGTGAAAGACTTTGATAAAATTTTAGATATATTCATTGAGACAAATCCACATCTTATTTTACTTGATATCAATTTGCCTAAATACGATGGCTATTATTGGTGCAGAAAGATAAGGCAGGTATCTAAGATTCCTATAATTATGATTTCTGCTCGCGATAGCGAAATGGATCAGGTTATGGGAATAGAAAGTGGTGCGGACGATTATATAACAAAGCCTTTCTATTACGATGTGGTTATGGCTAAGATAAAAAGTCAGTTAAGACGTTGCTATGGTGTATTAGCTCTTGACGTGTCAGAAGAAAGGAAAATTGAGCTTGAAGGGCTTACTTTGTACCCAGAAAGACCAGAACTACATTTTAACGATAATTCCACTGTGCTGACAAAGAAGGAAGCTGTACTTGCTGAAATATTAATGCGCATGTCTCCAAGAGCTGTTAGCCGAGATATGCTTATGGAAAAACTTTGGGACGATCAGGCCTTTATTGATGAAAATACACTAAATGTAAATGTGGCACGTCTTAGGAAAAAACTTCAAGAGATTGGCATTGAGGAAGCCCTTGAAACGGTGAGAGGGCATGGATACAGATTAAATGTAACTTGGAGGAAAGAGTGATGAAAATTTTTCTACTAGACCATATATCGTTCGTATTATTATATCTTTTCAATATGATATTTCTATTTGTTTTTTATAGAAATATAGGAGGATTTGATACTTTAGAAAATGTGTATTACTTCATATTTTTAAGCAACTTCCTTCTTGGAGTATTTTTGTTATACCGTTATTTTTCCCATAAAAAGCTATATGATAAATTGACCAAGATGCCTTCTAAATTTGAAGATACCATATCATCAGCAGGAAGTACCCCCATCTCGGAAGCAGTCAACAGGCTACTTCGGGTACAATATAATCTATACCAAGAACAAATCCAGATGTATAAACGAAAACAGGAAGAACATTTGACCTTTATTCATCAATGGGTCCATCAGATGAAAACACCAATATCAGTAATTCACTTAATACTTCAAGAAAAAGAAGGTGAGCCATATATAGAAAATATCCAGCAAGAGATAGAACGCATCAGTAGAGGGTTGAATATGGCTATGAATATGGCAAGATTTGGTAGTTTTGAACACGATTTTGCTGTTGAGACTATTTTATTGAATTCCATTGTAGCTGAAGTTGTAAATGAACAAAAAAGATATTTCATTCGAAAAAAAGTCTATCCGGAAGTTAGAATAGATTTGAATATGTCTGTTAAATCTGACCGAAAGTGGCTCAAGTTCATAGTAGAACAATTGCTGGTAAATGCTATTAAATATACAGAAGGGGAGAACAAAAAGGTCATTATTTCAGCTTATGAAAGCATAAAAGGTAAGGTCTTAGAGGTGAAAGATCAAGGCGTGGGAATACCCAAAAATGATATCCGTAGAGTTTTTGAACCTTTTTACACAGGAGAGAATGGAAGGAAGTTTGGTGAATCTACAGGTATGGGATTATATCTAGTAAATGAAATATGTAAAAAGTTAGAACATCAAATAGAGATAGAATCAAGACAGGGAGAAGGGACTACTATTAGAATTATTTTTACTGGTTAAAATATTATTACATTAATGTAAGGTTAATGTAATAATAATCGATAGCAGACAGTGCACGGATACCTTAAAATAAAAGTATCAAAAGATGAAAGGGTGTTGAAATTGGAGATACTAAAATTAAATCATATTTCTAAGATATATGGAGATAAGGTTCAATTTTGTGCACTAAAAGATATCAACTTGAGTATCGAAAAAGGTGAATTTGTTGGAATTATGGGGCCTTCCGGTAGTGGGAAGACGACACTCCTTAATGTAATTTCCACTATCGATCCTCCTACATCAGGAGAGGTATTGATAAATGGTGAAAATCCTTATAGATTGGATAATTCAAAGTTAGCATTATTCAGGAGAAGAAAACTTGGATTTGTTTTTCAGGATTTCAATCTAATTGATACATTAACCATCGGTGAGAATATTGTACTTCCTTTAACGCTGGATGGGCATAAAGTTTCTACCATGGACAAAAAATTGAAGGAGGTAGCTGCAAGACTTAATATAGAAAATATAATCAATAAAAGGACCTATGAAGTATCAGGCGGTCAAGCTCAGCGTACTGCTATAGCTCGTGCAATTATACACTCACCTTTACTATTACTAGCTGATGAACCTACAGGAAATCTTGACTCAAAAGCAGCAAAAGACGTGATGGAGCTGTTTGAAAGTATTAACAGGGATATAGGAGTAACCACTGTAATGGTAACCCATGATCCTAGGTCAGCAAGCTACTGCCATAGAGTGATATTTATAAAAGATGGTCAGTTCTTTAATGAGATTCATCGTGGTGATAGCAGACAGAAATTTTATCAACAGATTATCGATGTTCTTTCTCTACTAGGGGGTGAAACAAATGACGTTTTTCCAATTCGCTTTAAATAATGTAAAAAGAAATACAAGAGTATATTTAGCCTATTTTCTAAGTAGTGTTTTTACAATTATGGTTTTCTTTTCTTTTGCGGTCAATTTGTTTCATCCTGTTATAGCAAGTAGAAATGGCGGTGCAATTGAGCTGATAATGGGACAAACTGAGGTAGCTATACTCGTATTTTCATTTTTGTTTGTATTTATCTCTGTGAATGCATTTTTGAAAGTTAGGAGCAAGGAATTTGGAACTCTGATGATTCTTGGAATGTCCAAAAAACAGCTTAGAAGGCTAGTATTTCTGGAAAACATGATCATAGGGTGTTTAGCTATTATTGCTGGTATCACCATGGGTTTAGTATTTTCTAAGTTTCTATTAATGGTTCTAAGCAGTATTCTGTCTTTTGAATCTCTATCCTTTTATTTTCCATTTGAAGCCATATTGTTAACCACAGTATTCTTTATATTAATATTTTTGGGTATTTCAGTTTTAACTCCACTTATAATACGCACAAGTAACATCATTAATCTTTTAAAGGGAACCAAAAGACCTAACAGGGAGATAAAGTTTTCTATAATTCAATCCTTTGTAGCTATTTTGTTATTGGGTATAGGTTATTTTATGGCTATATCTCCACAACTATATGATATACATCCATTTTTAGATGAGATTGTTTTATTAATTGAAAACATTCCCTATGCTGAAGTGATTTTAACTACTTCTGTGGTTATAGGAACCTATTTGTTCTTCTCTCAATTAAGTATTTTCATATTACACTGGATGAAGAGAAATAGAAGTTTTTACATGAATAAAACCAATATGCTATGGATTTCTGATCTTATATACAGGATTAGAGATAACACTCGTATGCTTTTTCTAGTTACTATTCTTTCTGCCATTGCATTTACTGCTATAACAGGAGTGTATGCACTAAGTTCAGTAGTTAAGGATGAGTCACTAAAGGACAATCCATTTGCACTTACTTTTACATCGTACAGCAGTAATGATAATGAAGAACAGCAAATAAAGACAATTGATGAAATGCTAGAAAGCTATGGATTTAAGTACGAAAAGTATAAAAGTGAAGTTATTAAGCAGGTTTCAAAGGGCAATTATACAGTTCATATTATCAAACAATCAGACTATAACAACCGAGTATCTGCATTGGGATTGGAGCAAGTTGTCTTAGATGAAGATGAGGCATTATTAGTTCCAGTTTATGTAAGATTTGATCCAAGAAGGGATAAGACATTGAGCCAGAAAAACATTGTTCTTGATGAGGGAGAAATAAATCTTCAAGTAGTAGGTATAGCTCCTAAAGTAATATTCTACTCGGGCTTGTTTAGAAATCTTGTTGTCGTTAATGATGAAACATATAATAGGATAACAAATATACAGGAAAAATACCATTCCTATTCCTACGACATTCCTGATTGGCTAAACACTCTTGAAGTTACTGAAAAACTAAGAGAGATACTTGGTGTAGGTGAACACGGCAAATACTTTTGGTCAACAAGGATAGAAGGATATAATTTGGAGAATCAAAACAAGAAATTGTTCTTATATGTAGGATTCTTCTTGGGAGCAATATTCTTCTTAGGCGCTAGCAGTTTCCTATATTTTAGACTATATACAGACTTGAATCAGGAAAAGAGTAAATACATTGGAATATCGAAACTAGGACTGAGTTTTAAGGAAATGAAAAAGGTGGCAAGTATTCAAATTGCTGTATTGTTCTTTGTACCTTATATTCTTGCAACCATTCACACTTATTTTGCAATAAATGTGCTGCAGACAGTATTGTATTCATCAGTTTTAAATCAGTTCTTAACAGTTATAGGTGTATTTTTAATATTGAATATCATTTATTTTATCTCCGTTCGCTCACGATATATAAATTATTTGAAGAGATTCATTGTTCAATAATTGAAAATATCAGGTGAATAATAGTATGTGGAGTTATGACATTGATTTTACCCTCGATACGTTCCTTTAGGAACATATCGAGGGAATATTTGTAGGATCTATAATAAATGTCGGAGTACATTTTTACACCCCAACATTTATTATAGATCCTCTATATTCTAAAGGAGCCATATATTATAATTTTTTGTAATCTCTCTTCATTATATCATCAGTACTGCTCTTATATTTTTAATTATTGTAAACTAATGGTATATTAGATATAGGACATTATTTTTATAAGAGGTGAAAATGATGGATCCTAATCTAATATACATTATTTATGGTGACAATCCAAAATCCATGGTAGAAAGGATATTAAATAAGATAGATTTAGAAAAGGAGATACCTGTTCAGCTTGTTATGGAAGTTTAGTTCATGTATTGAATAGATTGAGTGATTTAGGTGATCTTTATGATTATGATGGAAAGATATATATTGGACAGGCTTTAAAGATAAGAAGGGAAAAGGCATAGGAATAGATATTGTACTAAAGGCTTTGAAAAGGGTTTACGAGGTTGCCTTCCTAAAACTAAGGATATAATAGAATTTTTGAGGGACTCTTTTTCAAAGGGTTAAATCATGATGTAAGATATTAAATCTCTCTTAATATATTAAACTTTTGTAACATATTGTTATCAAAATAATATTTTTGTATTCTTATAAAATACACGACACACGTTGAGTGCGTAGGATTGATGTCAAGGGGTGAGAAATAGAAGGATTACAAATACCTATAAATAAAGGATTTCCAGACATTGGGTTTTTCTCACGATTACTTTGCCGGAAGAGATAATGTCAGGAACCCCTTATTTTTATTGTTTGCGGTAATATATCAGATGCCCTGAAAGTGATATGGGATATTGAGATCAGACCTCACTGTCCCATATATCTGTAAGCTTAAAACCCTATCTGGAAAGGTTAGAGAACTTAACAGGGGAAACGGTTAACTTGACGGTTATGGATAATAACCAGTAGTTTATATTGCTCAAGCGAGAAGCAATAGATTGGTTAAAATGTTTACAACCATATATACGGAAAATACAATAACGGATAAAGACAAGATTATTAAATAACTAGAGGAAATTAGGAAAAAGACTATGCCTTAGATAATCAGGAAAGGGAGATAGAAATTAGCTGTATAGCTGCCCCGGTATTCGATTTAAACGGCGATAATATTGCCAGCATTACCATATCTGGCTTAACGGCCAGGTTTACAGATGAAAATAAGAGGAAATGGATTAAGATTGTATTACAGATATCTAAAGAGGCAACGGAGCATCTTTAGACCCTAAATTAGTCGTAAAGTTGAAAGACTATTCTGATTAGTTTGTTAATAATTAAGAATAGTCTTTTTAATTTATAGAGTTAAATTTTCCATTTTTACTTGACATTATTATAGTCCGTTTCATTCGAAGGAATTTCAGTAGGCTGATTAGATCACGAATGCGACGCTGAAGGGAAACAAGAATTTCATCGAGAAAGTAGCTTTGTTGTTCTTTTATGTAAA
>Ga0134091_1002792_pt1 | contig 11370 bp, 16 predicted proteins | sample 2_5taG_FD_94451 | JGI IMG/M metagenome (GOLD analysis project Ga0134091, IMG submission 94451) | Switchgrass degrading microbial communities from high solid loading bioreactors in New Hampshire, USA - 2_5_20_6_A2 metaG | ecosystem: Engineered > Bioreactor > Semi-continuous > Anaerobic >...
AAAATATAAGGATTTGACTTATAATGATAGTAGAGGTATCTTTGTTTGATAGGAGGGATATTATGAGAAAAGTAACTAAAGGGAAATTAGGGGAGCTCACATTCCAACTTAACCCTACAAATATGCAGTATGATGCAGGAGGAGTATGGGCTCAAATAAATAGTCCAGGTATGCCTAATCCTATATTATCTTATAGTTATGGAAAACCAAAGACTTTTAATTTTGAACTATGGGTCAATAAGAGACATGAAGCACCAGTAAATATGTCAGAAGTATTTAATAAGTTAAATGAGTACAGAAACTCTAAAAAGCCTGTTATATTTGCGTATGGCTCATTCGTGTGTAAAGTAATAGTACTTGAGTGCTCATTTAATATTGAAGCATGGGCTAAGAATTTAAGTATTACAGAGATGAAAATACCTATTACATTACAGATATTATAAGGAGGGGTAGTATGATATTTAAAGGAAGTAGGTATGAAGGGAACTATCTATATTATGATGAAGAGTATGGAACAAGTTATTTAGCTCCGTTAGATAAGAATATACCATCTCACCCCTCTGATTTTGTGTATCAATATAAGGCAGGAGATAGACTTGATATATTAGCTAAAGAGTTTTATGGAAATCCTCAAAAGAAGTGGATTATTCTATTAGCTAACCCTAATTATACATCTGAACTAGATATAAAAGAGGGAGATATCTTAAATATCCCTAATCCAGAAAGGATGGATATAAGATGAGTATGTTATTACCTAGAGAAGTACTGTTAGAGCCTTATTACGAGATACACATAAATGGAGTGAAATTGGGGGATGACTTAAAGAAGTATATCACTCAAGTAGAAGTAGAGGAGTCGGATAGTGAAGCTGATTTAGGGAGAGTAACTGTGGCTGATAAAGACTTCATATTTTCAAATAATACAGAGCTAGTAAAGAAAACCCCTATAAAGATTTACATGGGACACAAGAAGAAATTTAGACTCATGCTGGATGGAGAGATAACTCACATAGAAGCAGACTTTGGGGAGGATGGAGTGCCTTATATAACTATAGGAGCTATAGATAATACCAATAAGATGACTACTGAAAAGAAGTCTAGAGTATTCAAGAATAAGACTGTAGCAGATGTAGTTAGAGCAATAGCAAAAGAGTACGGATTTAAACCTATAGTACAGGATACAGAGCCTATTATAGACCAGATAACACAAGAGGATGAAACAGATGCTCAATTCTTATCTAAACTAGCAGATGATGAAGCATACAAGCTGTATATAGTTACAGAGACTAATGAGTTATATTTTGGAGAAAAAATAAGTGATTTTAAAGTGGAGGAGAACATCTACTATAATAGTGGAGACAGTACCATAATATCATTTAGACCTACATTAGTAGAGAAAAATAAACCAGAGAATGTAAAATCAAAGTCAAGTGGTATTTCAGATACTACAGGAAGTACAGTAACAAAAGAGACTACAATAGAAAGTGGTAAACCTCCAACTACATCTAAAGCAGGGGGAGGAGGAAAAGCTGGAATATCTACGGTAACTGGAGCAGTTATAATGCCTAGATAGGAGGGATAACAATGGCAGGAATAAATGAAACTACAGGAGCAGTAATTCCTAGTCCTAAGTCTACTGGAGCAGATATACCTAATACACCAAAAAATACAAATGTAACTAAACCTGCTACTAATGAAGTAAGTGCTCAAGGGAATAAAGATGTAGAAGGAAGAGTCAATGAATATATTGAGGGAGTAATTCAAGTAATACCTAATTGTGATTACAAATGTAAGAAGATTTATAGAGTAAATGGAGTGGGAAGTATATTTAGTGGTAACTATTATGTGCAGAAAGTAACCCATGTAATTTCAGATAGTTACACAGTAAGTATGGAAGCTACTCAAGTAGAGCAATTAGCAGTGAATACATCTGTTACAGAGACACGAACAGAACCAGTTAAACAAGACCCTCCAAAAGCACCAGAAGCACCTAAATATCAAGTAATAACTATAAAAAGGGGAGATACTTTATGGGCTTTATCTAGGAAGTATGGGACTACAGTACAAGAACTAGCTAGGATGAATAATATTAAAAACCCAGATTTAATCTATGCTGGAGCACCTTTAAAAGTACCAGTTAAGTAAGGAGGGATGAAATGGCTTACTTTGGAAAATATAGAGCAGAAGTAGTAGATGTAGCAGACCCAGAGCAGAGAGGTAGGATAAGAGTTAGATGCCCAGAAGTTTTAGGGACTCAAATATCTAGATGGGCTTTACCTTGCTTTATGCCTAATACCTTTACAGTACCAGCTAAAGGAACTTTAGTTTGGGTGGAGTTTGAGGGAGGAAAGAAGGACAGTCCAATATGGACAGGAGTATTCTACACTAAAGACCAATGGAAGAGTAAGTTTGGAGTAGCTTATAGTCCAGATAAGTACCTTACTAATTCATTAGGAGAGATGAGAATTGTATCAGCTAAGAATGGAATATTTGTAAGAGCAATAGGAGCAGATGTAGATATAAACACTACACCAGACGCAGGAATAACTAAGATAGGAACTATCGAGTCATTAGGAATTACTGTAACTGGAGATGTAACTGTATCTGAAAGCATCTACTATGAAGGTAGTGTTACTGACATTAATTTAGGAAAGAGTTAAGGAGGGATAACATATGGCAGGACAAAAAGGCTTTACTGGAATATCATTCCCTTTTAGATTTGATGGAAGAGGAGGAGTAGCAACCTCTACAACCTCTGTTACAGACTTCTCTCACATTAAGGAGAGTATTATACAGATTATATTAACTCAAGTTGGGGAGAGAAGGATGGAGCTAGAATTTGGCTCGGAAGTAAGAGACCATTTATTCTCTATGTCAGATGATGAGACTGATATTGCTATATTAAAGTTTAAGATACAAGAAGCAATAGAGAAATATGAGAAGAGAGTTGAAATCAATAATATAGAAATTATCCGAGATGAAAGTATTGCAGGAGAAGGTACTTGGATAGTGGAGATAGATTTTAAAGTTATAAAGTACTTGAAAAATGATATAGTAAGATTTAAACTAAACTAAAGAAAGAGAGGAGGTAAAGATATGGCAGAATTAAGAGCTGTTGATTATGTGACGAAAGATTATGAAGGATTTAGACAGTTAATGTTAGACTTAATACCACAATATGCTCCAGAGTGGACAGATACATCTCAATCGGACTTTGGAGTAGTGCTTATAGAGCTGTTGGCTAATGGACTGGATATTTTATCTTATTATCAAGACAAGTACTTCAATGAGTCCTTCTTAGCTACAGCAAAGACCAGAAAAGCAGTAATTAATCTATGTAAAATGCTTGGATATGAATTAGCACATCAAACTCCAGCTATCCATAGAATAGAATTTACAAAAGATGAAAGCTTTATAGATGATACTATTATAATCCCAAAAGGTACAAAAATAGGTACTGACCCAAAAGTAGGGGCTCAAGTAGTATTTGAGTTATTAGAAGGGGATGTAATTCTCCCTGCAGGAGTAACTACAGTTACAGCTTTAGCTACTCATGGGATGACTGTTACAGATAATATCTTAGGAGCTTCTGATGGGACTGAATTTCAGACTTTTAAGTTAATGTACCCAGATGTACTAAAAGATACTCTTCAAGTTGTTACAATAGAGAATGGAAGGGAAATAACTTGGGAAAGAGTGGAGGACTTCCTAAGTTCAGAACAGGAAGATAGGCATTACACTATCAGTACTAATGAAGCAAATGAGATGTTTGTTCAGTTTGGTAATGGACTATCTGGAAGAATACCTACTAAAAATACTGTAATAAAAGCTCATTACAGAGTTGGAGGAGGAACTATAGGGAATGTAGGTTTGAATACTATTAATTCTTTCGTTGACAAGGAATTTGCAGGAGTAACCTTTAAGAATATAGAGTTATATCTTAGGGGGGAAGATGTTGAGGACATAGAACACGCAAGAATAGTAGCTCCTAGACACTTTAGGAACGCTGGGAGGGCAGTAACTAAGTTAGACTTTGAAGATATTGTAATGGGGATAGAGGGAGTATCTAAAGCCAAATGTATAGAGACTTTTAATGAGAATGGAGACCTTCATATTTATGTTGTACCTTCTGACTATGGAGTATTAACAGAAGGATTAGAAACTAAGATACTAGATACCCTTAATAAAGTAAAATTAGTACATGATAACCCTATTTTATTCAGTACCACTTACACAGAGTTTACAGTAGACCTTCAAGTGTACACTTACTCAAACTATATAAACTCTGATGTAACAGCTAGAGTAACAGACGCTATAGAGAAATTCTTTGACATTAGAAAGATGTCCTTTGGTGAAGATGTATTTATAGCATCAATAGTAGGAGAAGTAATGAAGGTAGAAGGAGTAAGAAATGTAGTAGTAAATGCTCCACTAACTGACATTACAGTACCAGAAAATAGTGTAGCTAAGTTGATAGGAGTAACGGTAACTACTACAGGAGGAGTTGAAGCATAATGAAAGATAATTTTGATAAACAACTTTATAATATGCTTCCTCCTATCTACAGGAAAGAGGATGCAAAGATAAAACCTCATCCAGAGCCTTTGAAGAGATTTCTAAAGATACTACATGAAGGAGGATTTAAACCACTTATTGAGAGAATAGAATCTCTTCAAAACCTTACTGATATTGATAATGCAGACCCCAATTCCATCCACCTATTAGTACAGACTCTTGGACTAGATTTTCCTTACAATATGTCAGATAAAGAGAGAAGGAAGTATCTCAAGATTATTCCTTCAATCTATAAGTCAAAAGGAACAGCAGACTCATTTAACTTCCTTGCAAGAGAGATTTTCAGTACTAAGACTAAAATCCATACTAGAGCAGAAATCTATAAGGAAGGAATGACTCCAGAAGAGTGGAGAAGGATATTCATAGATATAGAAGTAGATGGAGCATTACCAGACCTACAGAGGAAAGAAGAGAACTTTAGGAAGTTCGTTGAGATAGTAAGACCAGTAAATAGGATATTAGTTATCAACCTTATTTTAGCTTACTATACTGAATATAAGTTTGCAGAGAGAGTTAGAGATTCATTTAATTCTGAAATTATTATTGTTAATCCAGAGCTATATAGGTTTATGAGTAGTTTAAAAGATGAAGTAGATAGTAGCATTTTAAAACTTAAAACAGAAACAGAAATTTCTCATTTAAAACCTTATGACTATAGAGACCCTTTTTATCTAAATTCTAGTACTTTAAATAATTTAAGGTTTGGATTAAGCTCATTCTATAGATTAGATAAGATAAAGGAGCAACCTCTATTAGAGACAGTTAAGAAGTATGTAGAGGGAATTAGTTTTGAAGCTATAACAGAGAGTGCTACTAATGATAGCTACACCTCAATAGTTAAAGAAGCTTCCCCACAAACTAAGTTCACAGTAGTAAAACCATCTAACTTATCAGGCTCAACGAAGTTAGTTACAAACTTCTATATAACCCACTACACACCAAAAGAATTGACTTTAAATTATTAGGGATGTATTGTAAATATAATATTAGTAAGATATAATACAAGTAGGTTATGATTTAAGGAGGAGATATAATGTTTAAAGATAATTTTAGTAAGACTATCTCCTCTTCTGATAGCTTAGTGTTAGCACCAGCTATTGATGAAGAGGTAAGAAACAATAACTTTGATGAAAGAAAGCATTGGAAAGTAACAGATGTAATTACTTATCCAGATGGAAAGAAAGAAGTAAGAGAGTACTTTAATACAGTAGTGGATGATTGCTCAAGACTTATTGCAAGTCTTATGAAAGGACAGGAAGGACATAAAGGGATAGCTTACTGGGCAGTAGGAAGTGGGGCAGAAACATGGGATAATGCTAACCCACCAGCACCAGCAGTGGGAGACACTAAACTATTTAATGAGACTTTTAGAAAGGCAATACAACCTAGTGACATTGTTTTCTTAGATGCGAATGATAATGTTACAGAGCTTATAACTAATAAGTTACAAATAAAAGTATTATTCACAGAAGAAGAAGCTAATGGAGAGTTAAGAGAGTTTGGACTGTTTGGAGGAAATGCTACAAGCAATAAAGATAGTGGAATAATGATTAATAGAAAGACTCATGGATTAATCTATAAGACTTCTGGGATGCAGTTAGAAAGGACTATAAGAATAGTATTTTAAGAGAGGAGGAAGTGGATTATGCCGGATTTTAGTCAAAATAGTAAATTTAATAAGTATGCTAACTTCTCTAGTATTAAATTTGGAGCAGATGCTCCCCTCTTGGAGACAGAGTTAAACGAGATGCAGGATATACAAAGGGAAAGGCTAAGAAGTTTCTTAAAAGTTCATGTAGGGGATGGACTCTATGGAGTAGGAACAATTAACTATTCAGACGACCTCTTTACTATTGAAAATGAACTCGCTTTAGTGAATGGGAATTTAATTACTATTAGCAGATTAGAAATCGAAGCAGTAGAGGGAGACTCTATATATCTTCAAGTTAAAGAGAAGGAAGTAGCTTACACAGATGTCCTCAAGAAGTATGGAAATGAGCAGGAGACTAGTACTGTACCTAACCAGATGTATGATGAGAGAGTAAATCAAGAGACCACTAGAAGGGTAGTTGAGACTTATACTTTATCATTAACTACAGATGATGAAGACAGTTATTATTTGAAGCTGGGAACTATTACTGGAGGAGTATTTGTTAATGAAGTAAAGTCCATTAAGACAGGCTCTATAAGTGAAACAGAAAGGGCTTATTGGAATGGAAAGGCAGATGTATCATATGTAGATGAACAAATTACACTTGTAACAGAAACAGGTATACCAAAACTTAACGTATATGAATATAAGTTTCCTAATCTCCCAGCAGGTACAACAGAAGTAGAAATCCCCTTAGAAACTTTTGACGAACGTACCGATACAGTAAAGCTCTATATTAACTCTGTGTATCGTGATAGTGACTTCTACACTATTTCTGATAAAAAGATTATTTTAAACGAAGCATTAAGTAGTGTGTCTAAAGTAACGATTGAAGTGTGGAAGAATGTACCGATTGGCGATGATGGTAGTGTAAGTGGTACAGTAATTGCTATTGATACGTTGCCACAAAACAGAGTGAAAGGTTTAACTACTGCGTTAAGTGATATTGAGACAAATGTGGGTAACGTGGAAACGGAGATTGCTTTATTAAATGACCGCTTAGGAAACGCAGAAAATAATTTTAACACCCATGTAGAAAATGCCATAACAAAATCAGACTTAGTACAAACCACAGAGGTAAATGATTCAACTAAAATTCCATCTAGTGCGGTTACTCATGGACTAAGCCAACTTCTAGCAAACAAAGAAATGTTGAAAGGGGCGGGTATTGTAAATAAATCCACGGATTTTGATGGTATAACTCAATCTGGTTTTTATTTTTATAACTCATGGGCAGGAAATTCATCAGAAGGTAATAATCAACCTGAAGTGACTGGCAGTCTTGGTTTTATGTTTGTTTTTAGAATTACAACAAGTTCCCATATAGTTCAAGTTGTGTTTACTAACAATAAAATACACATAAGGGTAAGAGATGCTAGTTGGGAAGAATGGAAATCAGTTGCTTTATCTTAAAACAAGGAAGGTGAGTATTGTGGAGAAAATACAATTAAATAACAATCAAATATTTGAAATTATTCCTATGGGAATTGATACAAATGCGTTTGAAAAAACAAGAAAATTTAATTTTATAAGCAAGTTAAATTATGGAGAAATTGAAACGATTTTTGTAAACAAAGAAAATATCAGTGAAATAAAGTATTTATCAGCGTCGGATCAATTGTTAAAAATATACACTGATTGTATAGGTTTGAAAATAATAGCAAAAGAATTTAACAAAGAATACGAAGATGGGAAATTTGAAGATATATACACTGTCGTTTTGGAATTAAGTTGATGATAGTACAAATTATAATATGTTGTATCTTAACAAAGCGTCAGTTTAACAACGTTACAATACAAATTTTACAGAGGTGATTATATGAGTGATGGCTTAATTACAAGACAGGAGTTAAGTCAAGACTTAAATGAAGAATTAAATAAAACAGGCACTTTAACAGATTTAAAGACCTCAGAAAAGGCTAATTTAGTGGGTTCTGTGAACGAGGTTTTTGATAAAACTACGTTATTATTTGATAAAACTACGTTATTAAATGACCACTTAGGAACTATCGAACAAATCCTTATGTCGAATTTGGCTGATTTTGAGGATGTTCAAAATAAAACTGGTGTTTTAAGTAATCTTGTCACGAGTGCAAAAACAACATTAGTACACGCTATAAATGAAACTTATAACAGAATAACTACTTTATTTAATCAACTAAGTACACAAATTGGTACACTGTCAAGTTTGACTACAACCAATAAGACCAATTTAGTGAGCGCGGTAAATGAGGTTAATGGGAAAATTACAAATACGAAAATTAGATTAAATAATGGGATGATAGAATATTATGACGGAGGAGCGTGGAAAAGTATGGGAGGAAATACGATAGCTATACCATCAACAACAACTACCAAAATATTGATTGGTTCTACACCGATTACTGCAAAATCTTATCAAACTGCAGTTATGGCAAGATTTATATCTGCATATGATGGAGTTATTCGTATTGTGGGGGAAAGTACACTAAACACCAATTATTTAACAAAGGTTGCTATTTTTAAAGTGAAGAATTGTGATTTAGATAGTAATCAGTATGAGGTAAATTATATTGAGCAATCAATTCCATTTGGAGACGGTGTTGATAGTTGGACTAGTAAAATACCTTCTAATTTAATCTTAGTAAATAAAGCAGAGGGAGGTAATTCAAACACGTCGTATCACCCATTTAATATGTTAGTGCCAGTTGAAAAAGGGTGTGTTTATTTACTAACTATGAATTCTGGTCCAACAAATACTAATTATAGTTATTATTTAAGAAATGTATTTTTGCAATACACAATCACTTCAGATGATTCGATATTATAATATATAAAAGAAGGTGATACAATGTCGAATTTGCCACCAATAATAGGTTTGTCTACATTTGATAATCTAGGATTTTTACACCAACAACAGGAGTTCATAATATATCATACAATAAAATAAGAAATGCCAAATATCAAAATGTATATATATATATATATATATCTTTTATTTTTCCTAAAACACAAAAAGTTAGAAAAGTAAAAATAAATTAAAAGAAGTGAGTGTATAGAGACTTATATCTCTCATATAATAATGTAATAACCTTGTAATTGAAAATCTTTCTTGAGATGTATAAAACACAGGTTAAATAACCTGTGTTTTTTGTTGCATAAAATTATAAACGAAAGGCTGTGATTATATGGAGAAACAAATGTATAAATTATCATCTATAAAATCGCCGAGAGATGATAGAGATTTAACTGTATCCAAATTAATTAAAATTAAAGACCCAGCTAGACCAAGCACAGTTGGATATCTTAATGGCATTAGAAGGTATAGCAACAGTTTATGAAGAACTATTACTATTAAAGGCACAAATTGAAGGAGGGACTGTATAATGGCACAAGTATATTTTAAGTTAATTAAGGCATGGTTAAGGACAATAGACCAAGTACCAGAGGTAATAAGAGCAGATGTACAAGCACTAATAGACGCAGACATCTAAGCCTTGTAAGGGAGTTGTTCTATATTCACCAAGTTAAGGCTAATAATAGAAATCTTGAAAGGAGGGATAAACATGGTAGATGTATATGTGACTCTTATAGTATATAAGAGGAGAACTATCGACCAAGTTCCAGTAGCCTTAAAAGATGCTGTATTAGCTGACTTAAATGCTATGGGCTTAGGTGGCTATGGAAACTCAATTGTAGAGGAGTAGGGGAAATAGGGAGGATAATACCTCCCTTTTTCTATGTCAAGTACCTTGTATAATAAAGTGAATTATATTAAAATTAAGGTATAGAAATAACTCTCTTATAGCTAATACAACTATATATTCTGGCTGGAAAACTAAATATAGGAGGTATTAGTGAATGGACTTAGGAAATATTGTTAAGAGTTATGGGGCAATAGGGGCTGGAGGACTTTCATTAGTTGTATTAATTTGGCTTTTAGTGTATTTAGTTAAGAAAATTAACCCAATATTAGACCAAATACAGAGTGATAACCAATCTCATAAGGAAGTTATAAAGAACAACACAGAAGCAATTAAAGAAGTATCTAGGAGTAATCAGAATGTGGCTCAAGCACTAGCACTACTAGATAACTCATTTAGTTCTTTTGTTAAAATCATGGAGAAACATGATGAAAGAGCTCAAGTTATGCAACAGGAGATTGTTAGAATTAGTGAAAATGTAAAGAGAGATTAAAGGAGGATATAAGTGAGTAAGAAAGGGGGAGTGTTATAGATTAATAGAACATAAAGACTTATATGATACACCTAAAGAGAGAGATGAGTTGAGGAGATTTAAGCCCAAAATGAAAGGAGAGTGATGCCCCATGACATTATCTAATAAGTATTTAATTGCTTTAGATGATGGTCATTAGCTTCATGGGATGACTACAGTAGGGAAACGAACACCCGTATTACCTAATGGACTTAAGTCAGAGACAGGAAACTTCATGCATGAGAATGAGTTTAACAGAGCAGTAGTAGCTAATTTAGACATCATTCTTAAGAGATGTGGATTTAGAACACTATTAGTAGCTCCTACAGATGAAGATGTACCACTAAAGACTAGAACAGATTTAGCTAATGCTAAGAAAGCAGATGCTTATGTAAGTATCCATGCAAATGCTTCTGATGGTAAGTTTGATGGAAATGACCCAGAAGGGGTAGAGACTTACCACTACCCAAATTCCGTTGAAGGAAAGAAACTTGCAACATTAGTGCATAAGCACTTAATTCAAGGAACTAAGCAAAAGGATAGAGGAGTTAAATCAGCAGATTTCCATGTACTAAGAGAAACTAATATGGTAGCAATATTAGTTGAAGCTGGGTTTATGGATAACCTTTATGAAGCTAAGTTACTTCTTAGTGACTCTTTTAGAGAGGAAGTAGCTATAGAGATTGCAAAAGGAATTTGTGAATACTTCAATGTTCCTTATGTACCAAAAAAGGAGGTAGTACAAATGCCTAATACACCAAAACCCACCAATAATACTCCTAGCTCTTGGGCTCAAGAGAGTTGGAACTGGGCTAAACAAGTTGGGCTTTTTGATGGGACAAGACCTAAAGACCCTATTACTAGAGAGGAAGTAGCTGTAGTAATAAAAAGGCTTGTAGATAAGAGGTTGATATAGTATGTATCAACAAGAGTTTATTAATAAGATTAAAG
>Ga0134091_1002824_pt1 | contig 11259 bp, 8 predicted proteins | sample 2_5taG_FD_94451 | JGI IMG/M metagenome (GOLD analysis project Ga0134091, IMG submission 94451) | Switchgrass degrading microbial communities from high solid loading bioreactors in New Hampshire, USA - 2_5_20_6_A2 metaG | ecosystem: Engineered > Bioreactor > Semi-continuous > Anaerobic > Digestate...
ACTATAAGCCTGCCGTCAGGCGCTATATCCAACGCTTCGGCTTCCCTGGTCCCGGCCTGGCTGATCAGCCTGACCCTTTTCCCCAGGGTCACATTCCATTTCTTCCATTCCCCAACCACCCATTCGGGGCCTTTATCAAGGAATCCGCGGTAAACAGCGTCAAGCTCGTTTATTATGTTCGCGGCGATCTCGCTCCTGTTGTAAAAGCTGTCCCTTCTGCCGCTCAGCCTGAGGGACGTGGCTATATCCCTGATCTCGGTTTGAAAATCATCATGATCATGGTTGACATTAAGACCAATACCGATAATGACCCAGTCGACTTTCTCTGCTTCGGCGGACAGCTCTGTCAGTATGCCGCATACCTTTTTCCCGTTTATTATTATATCATTGGGCCATTTTATTCCAAGGCCCTCTATACCAAGCGGAACAAGGGCGCGCATAACCGCCGCTGATGCCGCTAATGTAAGCGTCTGGACCTGGCTGGGATGAAGATCGGGTCTAAGCAGGACAGACATCCATATACCCAGCCCGGCCGGGGAAATCCATGCCCGTCCTCTCCGTCCCCGGCCCGCAGCCTGCGCGTCGGAAATCACTATCGTTCCTTCGGGAGCGTTCTCAGCCGCCAGCTTTTTTAAAACATTGCTGGTAGAATCAACTTCCTGGTAAAATTTAATGCTGCTGCCCAGGATTTTCCCCGTAATCCTGCCCTGGATTGATACTTTTCCGTAAGGGTCTTCCGACTGGATCAGACGATAGCCTTTCCTGGTGGAGGCTTCAATATTGAAGCCCTCCTTTTTTAAAGAACCGATTCGTTTCCAGATGGCCGTGCGGCTCACCGCAAGCTTTTCACTTAATTCTTCTCCCGAAATATAATCCTTTGCCTGTCTCAGCAAATGAAGCAATTTCAGTGAAATGTCGTCTGCCGGCAACTCATACACTCCTCAGGGGATTCTCAGTACAGTATACTCCGCGCCGTCCCTGGCAAAGAAAGCTGCGTATTTCTTGTCTTTATCCTCGTAGCGTACGACCTGTCCCTTGGACTCCAGGAATACATAGAATGCATAAAGCAGATGGTTTCCTGAATCCCTGTACAATTCCTCGTGCTTTTCCATCTGGTTCGCCAGGTAGATCGATTCGGAGTCTTCATATAAAAGAGGGATATCCTGCACTTCTCCGGTCACTTCAATGTATTCGGGGAGAACCGATGTGAACACCAGGACTTCCGGGACCCTGTATGTACCAAAACGGTAATCTTTCAGCGGCACGATGCTTTCATAATATTTCTGCATCAGTTGGGGCACTTCCCTGCCCAGGTCATATAAAGACCAGTCCGCCACTTTGCAGTATTCCAGGTCCACATTGAGCCTGATGCATTTATAATTGGGATCGTTATATCTTGCCCGGTCATCCCTGGGGTTAAGATAGGCTTTAAGCACTATTCTGCTCCCGGGCGCTCCCGGCAGGGTTATCTCCCGGTCATACCACTCCGACAGTTTAAGTCCGCAATCAACGACATCCTGTATCCTATCCCTTGGAACAAAAAAATAGAGTTCAGCCATCCGGACTCCCCCGTACGAAGATAATCCTCTTCTGTAACTGTATTATATATCTTTTGGCATGTTTAATCAAATTAAATGTAATTTGCCTTAGGGGGATGGCACCGACATTGTTATAAAAATCCACCGTCATGGGAAAACCTTATAAATGCTTGACTTTATGAATATCACGTTATACAATGTTGGAGAAATTCTGATAAGGAGGTAATCCTGATGAATAAAGCAGAGCTTATCAGTGCTGTTGCGCAGCAATCCGGTCTTACAAAGAAGGACAGCGAAGCTGCCATTGACGCATTGGTATCAGTAATCGAGGAAGCGCTGGCTAAACAGGACAAGGTCGTTCTTGTTGGTTTCGGAACATTTGAAACAAAGAACAGGGCCGCCAGGAAAGGCCGCAATCCTCAGACCGGGAAGACCATTACCATCCCGGCTACCAAAGCTCCGGTCTTTAAAGCAGGTAAAGCATTAAAAGACAGGGTCAACGGTTAATTTGAAATAGGTGCGTTTGATAACGCAGGAATTTTAGGGGCCGGCTTAAGTCAATAGCTTAAAGCGGCCCTTTGCAGTTTATATGCGATAACCGCATCAGCGCATTAATAAATATCCAAAAGTCCTTCCCGCTGCATCTTCCTTTCCGACGAGAGCAGCAGATATTGTGCGAGAGCATGGGCTGCCAAAACAGCCGTTACAAGAATAATTATCTCTATCCATAAAGGCAGCAGGGGAGTCAACCCAAGCAGGGTACTGCGTACGCTGTCAATGGCCCACGTCGTGGGGCAAAGATAGCATATATACTTCATTATTCCCGGCAGCGAACGGATCGGCACCAACAGTCCTGTAACGGCCTGCATAAGAAATGTCAGTATATTCGCCAGGTCGCCCACCCTTTTATATATAAGGGAAACGGAAGATACGAAAAGCGATATTCCAAGAAAATAAGCAACCGACAGCAAAAGCAGCAGCAATGAGACAACCAGGTCCGTCCCATAACACTGATCATAACGGCACCGAACAGGCAATATATGACAGGAGTGGCCACAAGCCACAGGATATTGCTCTTGTATCGAAAGAAGATCTTCAGGTCATACCAGGCGATTATTAAAATCTCCCTCAATCTTGTCTTCATCCCGACCCCTCTTATTCCCTGTATAAGAAAATGTCTGACAGTTCCTTTTCACGGTAAGTTATACTGCTGTAATCAAACGGCAGGTCATTGCGGATGGTATGGATGTCCTCCAGCAAATGCTTTGTCAATATGATTACATGATCTTCCCGGCAAAGGGTTTTTATCGGGTTCAAACGGTCCATGGCCCATTTTGAGATCTCTTCCGCCTGCATAGACTTGATTTGGATGCTGCCTTCCCCCGGAAGTCTGGATCAGTATGGTTGCAAGTATTTTCAGCAGTGTCGATTTACCGGACCCGTTGTGCCCGATGATCCCCAGTATCTCTCCCTGTCCAACCGAAAAGGTTACGGGCTTAAGAGCCGATTCTGACTGGTTTTTATAGCGCATCTCAAGATTCACTGCTTCGATAACGCTCATCGTACAGCCTCATCCCATAATGTTAAATTCTCCGGCTTAATATTTATGCGGCCGCATGCAGATTACGAATTGCTGATTATGCTTAAGTGATTATATAAAAAGGTCTCACCTGATTATTGCTTACGCTTCCCAACAAAGAGGGTGCCGACCTCTTCCCCGTTTATTATGTTCATGATGATTGCAGGATCGGCTCCGTTGGCGATAACCACATCGGTACCGACTGCTGTTGCTATTTCGGCAGCGCCTATCTTGGTGACCATGCCGCCTGTTCCTCTCCTTGTCCCCGAGCCGCCGGCGCATTTTTTAAGATTATCATCGATTTTCTCCACTATAGATATCAGGTGGCACTCCTTGTTTTCCCGCGGATTGGAATCAAAAAGCCCGTCAATGTCTGAAAGTATGATAAGAAGATCGGCTCCTATCAGCTTTGAAACTACGGCGGACAAGGTATCGTTATCGCCGAACATAAGCATGGATTTTATTTCATCCACCGACACGGTATCGTTTTCATTTACGATCGGTATGACTCCCAGGTCGAAAAGACTTTTGAACGTGTTCATGACGTTCGTTTTCTTCATGTCGTCGTCGAGGTCATGCCTGGTAAGGAATATCTGGGCCACAGTCTGGTTATATGTAGCAAAAAGGCGGCTGTATATATTCATAAGCTCGCATTGTCCTATCGCCGCCAGGGCCTGTTTCATCCCCATTCCAGCCGGGCGTTTTCTTAAACTGAACTTGCCCATACCTACGCCAATAGCTCCGGAAGAAACCAGGACGACCTCCCTGTCTTCATTCATAAGTTCCGATAAAACCATGGCCAGGCGATCCATCCTGCTGAAATTCATCTTGCCGTTGTCATGGGTCAAAAGCGAGGTCCCGACCTTGACAACGATTCTTTGAGCATCTTTCAGTCTCTCTCTGTATTCCGTTCCCATAAATATTTCCCTGCCCGCGTCCCGTATGCTGTTCCAGATCCGGGACGCATGAACAGTACCTCCTTTGATAATGTAATGTCATTTATTTCTTAAAACCGCTCTTTTTCGACACGGGTAATACCCGGACCATGCGTTTTTTGCGATAAATTTTTCAGTGTCCATTTAAATCAGTTTTGTCAGGCAGTTTTTTGACGTGTCGAAAACTTTTCAGTTCCCATGGTAATTATTTACCCCGGCAACACAATAATATATTATAGGCAACAGAAAATATTTCAGGCCAGACTAAAATCCAACCCCCCGGTGGTTTGGCCTTTTTTTTTATTTTCTCTAATTATATTCCTTCAGGCTTTATTATTCAATCTCAATAATCCTCCTGTGAATCTCACAATTGGGCACTGCGACAGGTTACTCACTGTACAGGGTAATTTGCATGCCCTGACGGTTCTCTTCGCCGCGCCCCTGATGACTTTTCGACTATGTCCCTAATTTTGTTGCTTAACCTTCTCCAATAAGGTGTATAATAGTGCTGTATCTGCAGGAAGGATGATTTAAATGGTAACAGAAAGGCTCAAGAAACAGATCCGGTTTATTCTTGAAATTGACAAGCTGAAAAACATTTACAGGATGACGAAGATCCATGACGGAACACGGCGTGAGAACGACGCCGAGCATTCATGGCACATTGCCCTGATGGCGTTTCTGCTCAGCGAGTATGCCAGAGATCCGGGCATCGATATTCTTAAAGTAATGAAGATGTGTATCGTCCACGATCTTGTTGAGATAGACGCAGGGGACACCTTCTGCTACGATGCCCAGGCCAACCTGGACAAGCAGGAACGGGAGCAGAAAGCCGCCGATCGAATATTCGGAATGCTTCCTGAAGACCAGGGCATGGAACTGAGAGCGTTATGGGAAGAATTCGACGCCATGGAAACCCCTGAAGCAAAATACGCCGCTGCCATGGACAGGCTGCAGCCAGTCCTGATGAATTTTCTGAACAAGGGCGGCACCTGGAAGGAGCATAATATCAGCAAAGAGCAGGTAGTAAACAGAAACCGGCGCATCGAAGACGGCGCGCCGGCGCTTTGGGAACTTGCCTCACAACTGATTGACGAAGCCGTGGAAAAGGGACTTCTGCGGGATGACGGGAAAATGTAATTTTTACGGCGTGCCTGCAGCGATGCTAAAATTGCATGCAGGCACGCCGCTTTATACAGCTTAATGGTTGTCACACAGTCTGAAGCTGTAATGCAGCCCTGGTCAGTTGAATGATTTCCAGAACGCCCCCTCGGTATCGATATGGTCATATATCTCGGAGAATGGTACCTTGAATTCCACTATACCTGCGGCATATCCGGCAATTTCATCCTGCCCGTAGTAAAAGCCGATACTATCCTCGTACAGGGCAACGAACGAGTCCGGGGTTATTTCCAGCGAATCAACAAAGTAGCCGATCTCTTCATTGGCTCTCAAATCCGCGGTAACGCGCGCACTCAGCAAATTCCAGATTTCCCGGTCGTCTTCTCTGAACAGGTCCTTTATTCCGTACTGAACTCCCGTGGCAATGTCTATGTAAACGGTGTTTCTGAAACCATTGCCATGGGCAGCGCCTAAATAGTAGCTGTACAGGGACTGGTCAATCATGAGCAGGTCTTTCTTCCTTGAAAGGCTGTAATCCGAATCAACGTAAGTTGTATCTTCGGGCCCGTAAAAGGTAGCCAGTTGCTCATATGGCTTCAACATTTCATCCACTATGAGGGAATTGATCCTGTCCTGAAGGCTCTTGTCCTTCATGCCTGTTAAAGCGGGGTATGCTATTTTTGCAGCAGGTGTAAGGATTTTAACCTGTTTCCCGGCCACTATGCCGCCGCCGAGGTCGACATTGCCGCTGGCCTGGGATATGACAGCGCCTTTCCTGTCAAGCACCGTCAGCTTACCGTTATACTCGCCCCTGAGCAGGTCGTTGTCCGGGTAAAAGGATCCTTTGCCTCTGAGGATCGGAAGATCTCCTGTGCTGTACAGGTTCCTGTCAAGGAAATATGTGTTTTCACCATCGTATACGCAAGCATTTTCCGAGTCAAAATCTGTTACGTCGTAATAGATCCAGTCGGTAGACTTGCTGAAATCAGACGTAAAAAGGGCTTTCCTGCTGAAAGAATAGTAATCATAAGGCAAAAAGACGTCGGCGCTTACCTTTTCACCCAGGGCCACAAGCCCGTTGCTCAGCCTTGTATATCCGCAATGCTCAGGCTCCAGCAAAAATTTTCCTGATGTGTCGATAACTCCGTATTTCATGTAATAATAATCTTCAGATACATTTACTATCGCATAGCCGTTCAGGAACGGTGTGGCATCACTGAACGCGGCAGGTATTACTATTTCGCCTTTTTCGTTTTTGTACCCGAAGAGCCCGGATTCTTCGTCCTTATACATGCGGAGTCCCGATGAAACGCTGTTGGTAAGATCATTACCGTTCTTGTCTATGAAATATGCAGGGCCGAGGTATTTATCGGCGACTGCCGCGATCCCGTCCACGAAATCGCCCATCGCTCCGTCGCCGTCCCTTCTTATTGCAAGATTCCCATTCATGTCGATATATCCCCTGTTATCCCTGTCATAACACTGGACGTATCCTTCGGTCATCTTGCTTGCATAACCGTTAAACATGAACAGGAATGTGCCTTTTTCATCATAGACATTGCTGTATCGACCGTCATATGTATAACATATAAAGACTCCGTCCGAGTAGGAAACATCATTCCATTCCGGATCAACAACATATTTCCCGGTTTTATCTATCAGCCCCATTTTCCCGTTTACATCGGTCACAATGGCAAGACCGCATTTGAAAAATGGCTGTGCATCCAAGAAAACCGGCTCAATCACTATATTTCCGGAAGGATCAGCATATCCGTAAACAATGGGGCCGTCTTCCACCCTGGCATAAGGCTGCAGGAAGATCGCTTCCTGTCCGTCTTCTGCCGGATCCGGGACCACAACCGGGTCATCATCGCCGTTTATTATGTTCACGTCATCTTTCCTTGTATTGTTTTCCTTGCTCCTGGTTTCCTCTTCTTCCATTTCATCGTCTTCGCTTGTTTCCACGATCCGTCCGCAGGCAAAAAGATTCAATGACAATGCAAAGATCAGTAAGATGCAGATCAGACTTCTTATAAACCTGTTCATACACTAACCTAACCTTTCATGCCATCCCGGACAGAGCGTGACAAGGCTGAGGATGACAGGGTTCCTTCGCTTCGCCCAGGACGATGATTTTTATTTAATTTATATATATATCATATTTTCTCATATTTTTACAGCATTTTTTATGAAAGTACTTTTCTGAGGAATTGCCCGGTATAGGACTTTTCATTCAGGGAAACCTCTTCGGGGGTACCAGTCGCAACGATTTGACCGCCCATGTCCCCGCCTTCGGGACCCAAATCGATAATATAATCCGCGGTTTTTATAACATCAAGGTTATGTTCTATCACGACCACGCTGTTGCCCGTATCCACAAGCTGCTGCAGCACGTCGATGAGCCTGTGGACATCTGCCATATGGAGCCCTGTCGTCGGTTCGTCCAGGATGTACATGGTCCTGCCTGTGGCCCTCCTTGAGAGCTCGGTGGCAAGTTTTACACGCTGGGCTTCGCCTCCCGACAGTGTCGTTGCCGGCTGGCCAAGGCGAATATAACCCAGACCCACGTCATGCAATGTCTGGATCTTCTTTTGGATCCTGGGAATATTCCCGAAAAACTCAAGGGCTTCATCGACCGTCATGTCGAGGACATCGGCAATATTCTTTCCCTTATACCTGACATCCAGCGTCTCCCTGTTGTACCTTTTGCCCTTGCATACCTCACAGGGCACATAGATGTCAGGCAGAAAATGCATTTCTATCTTGATGATGCCGTCGCCGCTGCAGGCTTCGCATCTTCCGCCCCTGACATTAAAGCTGAACCTGCCGGCATTGTAGCCCCTCGTTTTCGCGTCCACGGTCTGGGCAAACAGGTCCCTGATAAGGTCGAACAGGCCCGTATAGGTGGCGGGATTGGATCTCGGCGTGCGTCCTATCGGGGACTGGTCTATGTTTATGACCTTGTCCAGGTGCTCCAGGCCAAGTATATCCCTGTGGAGTCCGGCCTTGGTTTTTGCCCGGTTCAGTACCGCGGCGAGTTTTTTATAGAGGATCTCGTTTATCAGCGAGCTCTTTCCCGAACCCGAAACGCCCGTCACGCAGGTAAAGACGCCAAGAGGAATATCCACGTCAATATCCTTTAAATTGTTCTCCCTCGCGCCCAGGATCCTGAGGATCTTCCCGTTTGGCTTTCGTCTTTGTTCCGGTACCTCAATTCTTAGTTTCCCGCTCAGGTACTGGCCGGTTATCGAGTTGGGATTTTCCTTTATTTCTTCCACTGTTCCCTGGGCTATTACCCGGCCCCCGTTTTCACCTGCGCCCGGTCCCATGTCGATGATATGGTCTGCAGCGTACATGGTTTCCTCGTCATGTTCGACCACTATAAGCGTATTTCCCAGGTCTCTCAGCCTTTTAAGCGTACCAAGGAGCTTTTCGTTGTCCCTCTGGTGAAGGCCAATGCTTGGTTCGTCAAGGATATACAGGACACCCATAAGGCCGGAGCCGATCTGGGTCGCCAGGCGGATACGCTGGGCCTCTCCTCCTGACAGCGTAGCCGTGGCCCTGTGAAGCGTAAGATAGTTGAGTCCCACGTCCATCAGGAATTTAAGGCGGGCGTTTATTTCCTTCAGTATCTGGGAAGCAATAAGTTTTTCGCGGTCGGTGAGTTCCAGGTTTCTGAAGAACTCCACCGCCTCGCTTATGGACATCGCGCTTATTTCATATATGTTCTTCCCGCCTACGGTAACAGCCAGGCTTTCCTTTTTCAGGCGCTTCCCTTCGCATTCCGGACAGGGAATATTGCTCATGAAAGACTCGTAATACTCTTTCTGGTTCTCCGATTTGGTTTCCATGTAGCGGCGCTCCATGCTCCTGATAATGCCTTCAAAGGACGTCATGAAACTGCCGCTGCCGTATGCCCTTTCGTATTCCACTTTTATTTTCTCCTGGCCAGTTCCGTACAGGATCTTGTACAGCACTTCCGGCGGGAGTTTTTCGACAGGAGTGTTAATATCGAATCCGTAATGTTTTGCCAGCGCCTCCAGGTACACACGGCTGAAACTATCCTCATCGGTGAAGTTCCAGCCCCCGATGGCAAGAGCGCCCTCGACGAGGGACTTGGATCTGTCTGTAATAACGAGATCCGGGTCAATTTTCATCAGGGTTCCCAGCCCGCTGCAATGGGGGCATGCCCCGTATGGATTATTGAAAGAGAACATCCTCGGTGTGAGTTCCTCGATGCTGATCCCGCATTCGGGGCACGAGAAGTTCTGGGAGAACAGCATTTCTTCCTTGCCGACGACATCAACAACGAGAAGCCCTCCTGAAAGGTTAATGCTTGTTTCTATCGAGTCCGTAAGGCGCTTTTGGATCCCCGGCCTTACTATAAGCCTGTCCACTACGATCTCGATGGTGTGCTTGCGGTTCTTGTCCAGCTTAATCTCGTCATTGATATCCATAACCTCGCCGTCGATGCGAATGCGGACATAGCCGTTCTTCCTTGCTTCCTGGATAAGTTTCGTGTACTCGCCCTTGCGGCCCCGTACCACGGGGGCGAGGATCTGGATGCGGGTTCCTTCCTCAAGGGCCATGACAGCGTCCACCATCTGGTCTACGGTCTGCTGGGCTATGACCTTACCGCACTGGGGACAATGGGGTATACCTATCCTGGCAAACAGGAGCCTGAAATAGTCATATATTTCGGTGACCGTTCCTACGGTCGACCGTGGGTTTTTGGACGTTGTTTTCTGATCAATGGATATGGCGGGAGAAAGGCCGTCGATGAATTCCACGTCGGGTTTTTCCATCAGGCCGAGGAACTGCCTTGCATAGGATGACAGGGATTCCATGTACCGTCTCTGGCCTTCGGCATATATGGTGTCAAAGGCCAGGGAGGATTTGCCCGAACCGCTCAGACCTGTGATGACCACCAGCTTGTCCCTCGGAATCTCCACGTCAATATTCTTCAGATTGTGCTCGCATGCGCCTTTTATATATATTTTGTCCTTCATGATACCGTCTTCCTGTTATTAAGATTTGGCTGTTTTCTTATTTTAACCCAAAGTAATATCCATAACAACCGCCTGGATAATTATACCGAACATATGTACGGAAATCAATAAAAATATGTGGAAAGGGACGGGGGTTTCCTGCACGAAAATGTACGGGAAACCCCCGCCCCAAACACACTTGTGACAACAACTCCGTTCCCCTGTCATAAAAATTAAAGCCCATCCTGAGTGCCGGGCTGAATACCGATTCCAGCGCTGCAAAGGATGGGCCAGTTTTCCCTCAGTGGTTCATTTTATACTGTCTCGTATTCAAGGAATGGATCGGGAATCACTATCATATGTGCCTCGGCATCGCTGACGCCGACATAAAGCTCCGCGTATCCGTCGCTGCGCCTTATGAGCCCTCCGCTGAATATGACATCCACCAGGTCGTCCCGCTTGGACTCGCCCTCTTCGAAGTTGTCCCTGCACGCGATGATCTTCATGGGAGATGCCCGCCTCGTCACGGGATCGAACATGAACGCCATCGAGTAATAGTGCCTGTTATTCTTTTCGTCATAGCACGCGATATGGCCCAAAACGCCTATTTTCCCGTTGTTCAGGAGATGCGGCTCATTCGCTCCGCCCCATTCGTCGTCGGCAAACTGGTTTTCTATAAGGTTTGCGTTCTCGATAACCTCGGTAGTGAGATCGTCAAGGGAATCGATGACAGTGAAACCTATCTTGCCCCTTCCGCCTATCTTGCCCTGGGGCCTTGTAAATACGCCGACCTTGCCGCCGGGCAGTTCTACCAGCCTGACATCCTTCATGCCCACAGGGCTTTCAGCAAACCGTTTTAGGTCATATATGCTCCTGCCCCTGAAAAACAGGGTCCTCCATTTCAGGAAGCCTGGTCTTTCCTCATCGGGAAACACTTCCACCCCGCCAAAGACGATCTCATCATTGATCCTTGTTATAAATGGATCCTGAAGGTCGAATACCGGGGCATCTTCAATGGGCGCCCAGGCATCGCCTCTCCTTGCAAAAAACATGACCTTTGAATACTCTGAATCCCTTTCTTCAACCCTTGCAGCAAT
>Ga0134091_1002837_pt1 | contig 11224 bp, 12 predicted proteins | sample 2_5taG_FD_94451 | JGI IMG/M metagenome (GOLD analysis project Ga0134091, IMG submission 94451) | Switchgrass degrading microbial communities from high solid loading bioreactors in New Hampshire, USA - 2_5_20_6_A2 metaG | ecosystem: Engineered > Bioreactor > Semi-continuous > Anaerobic >...
CTTTGGCGGAGAGGGCGGGATTCGAACCCGCGTGTCGTTTCCGACAAACTGATTTCGAGTCAGCCCCGTTATGACCACTTCGATACCTCTCCGTATACATTTAATATGGTTATTTGCTGTTGTCCGGATAACCTGCCGCTTCCCTCAGTTCCCGGAAAAAGTCCTTCAGGATCGCAGAGCATTTATCCTCAAGTACGCCCCAGACTACATCCACCCTGTGGTTGAAGGCACTGACCCTGAATACGTCTATCACTGAGCCTGCTGCCCCGGCCTTCAGGTCAGATGTCCCGATATACAGGGTCCTGATCCTTGACTGGATAATGGCGCCGGCACACATCGTGCAGGGTTCCAGAGTAACATACAGATCGCAGTCTGTCAACCTCCAGGATCCCAGTTTCCTGCTGGCCCGCCTGATGGCTGTCATCTCGGCATGGAGTGTGGCGTCGTTTTTCATTTCCTTTTCATTATGGCCGCGGGCGATAATTTTACCGTCCCTGACCACTACTGCCCCAACCGGCGTTTCGCCTTTTTTTCGGGCTTTCTCCGCTTCCTTCAGAGCCTGCATCATGAACCATCCATGCGGCAGCTGACTGCGGGGCATCCTGCTTTGCGCCATCATCAACCTCCGGAATACTGGGACAAATCGCACAATTGATTATACTATAAAGAAGCAAAACATTCAATTGCATTTGAAATAATAAATATCGGGGACCGCAAAATGTGCCCGGATATCACAGAGCATACGGTCATGCTTTACTACCTGGAAGACAACCGGTTGCCCAGATTGTACAGGATCCTGAATGGAAGCAGCACAAGAAATAATGTGCTTATGATCAGGAATTCGATGACTGTGCTTACGTAATTGCTGAATCTTTCCATAATCTCACCTGCTTTGTCGGAAGAGATCTTGTCTGCAGTACTTATGCGGCATTAACTTATCTGTGAGTTATTATTGACTTATATATCGGATTTTATGATGATGTTTTTTATAAAACCACGGCTGCTGCCTGATTTTAATTTTTGGTATCGGTTTTAGTTCTGAGCTGTTTTTGCTCCTGTCGGAGGAAATTGGTGAGAATTGTTGGTTGGAGGAAAATCATGGATGATTGTCGTATATTATATTGGGGTGATAATATTGGGTGGATTGATTTTCGTCGCGATCATCATTTATATTATCGTTACCATGATAAAGAAAATAAATGACGCGAGCTATGACAGCACCGACAGCAGCACAGACAAGTATAAGGGATACTGGTACAATAACCAGGGCACGAGCAGTTATACTAACTTTAACAGATACCCAGGCAGTAACTATGACGCCGGAAATGACAGCCGGAAAGACATTGATACCGATACATACAGCAACAATGATAATGACGATTTCATTGCAGCCGATAACAACAGTTTTAACAGCGGCAATCAGAGCTTTGCCGATAACGGTAGCTTTAGTGGAGACTATCCCGGTGCCGTCGCCGGATACAGCAGCTGTAACGAAGACAAATACAGCGCCGCTGACAACAGCATTGAGGCTGATACTGACAACATGGGCTATGAATGCAGGCCCGTCCCGGACAGCGTACCGGACAAAACCCGAAAAGAGAGCGTCTATGCATTTGCCGATGCTGCAGCGTACACAAACATTAGAATCGAAGTAACAGAGGATGTCCGCACAGATATGCATGAAGGACATCATACTTATGATACTTATGTAAACAAGCGAATCGACCTGAAGCCGGATCCGAATGCTTTCACATTTTCAGATGTGGTTATCGATGCTCAGGTTCAGGTGGATGCAGTTATGCCGGAAGCTTATCCAAACGGAATCACGATCAGCGATAATTAACTGTAATCGGCGTCCACTGACCTGCGGCATAATACTCCGGTTTTTTGAAAAAATACATATATCAAAAAACTTGGAGTGATCCGAATGAAAACGAGCTGGAAGGGTTCCATCAGTTTTGGAATGGTATATTTCCCGGTAAATGTCTATACCGCAACATCCGGGGCGGAAACCGTGAAATTCAATTATCTGCACAAGAAGTGCAACACCAGAGTGAGGTACAAGAAGTTCTGTGAGCACTGCAATGAAGAAGTTTCACAGGATGACCTAGTAAAGGGCTATGAGTATGAAAAGGATAAATATGTGATCGTAACGGATGAGGATTTTGAGAAATTGCCTATAAAATCCAAAAAGACTATTTCCATTCTCAGCTTCGTGGATGAAGACAAGATCGACCCGATCTATCTGGACAAGGCGTATTATATCGCTCCTGGTAATTTCAACGCAAGCAAGGCTTTCGAGCTGTTCAGGCGTGCTATGGCGGAAACGGGCAAGGTTGGGCTTGCAAAAATAACGCTGACATCAAATGAATATGTATCTATGATAAAGCCCTATGATAAGGGCGGTATGCTGCTTTATCTTCTCTATTACTCCGATGAGATAAGGAGAATTGAAAGCATAAGTGAACTGGATTACAACGTCGATATACACGACAATGAAATGAAAATGGCTGTAAGCCTCATAAACAATATGACCTCCGATTTTGACATAAGTGAATATAAAAACGAATACCAGGAAGCTCTCAAAAAGCTCATACAGGCAAAGATGGAAGGCCGGGAGGTCGTCAGTCCGCCTGAAGCCCAGTCAAACATAATAGACCTTATGGAAGCGCTGAAGGCGAGCGTAGAAGCATCGAAGGGAAGCAAGGACGGGACAGAGGAAAAGACCGCGGCTCCGAAAGCCGGAAGGTCAAAATCAGCGGCTGGTTCAGGTGCAGGAAAGAAGCGCAGAACATCATAGGATTCAGGAGCCTGGGGACCCGGCAACATTAAAAATATTTAGAATAATTTACCAGGCAATTAAGAAGTGGAAAACCAGCAATAAAGAAGGCCGGGCTGAGAAGCCTGACGATAAAGGAGTGCTGATTATGCAACTCCTTTTTCTGTTTCCTGCAGAAAATCTTTGAAACTTGCTTATGTAATGGTATAATTTCATATATTGCAGAAAGGGGAGACTGACCAAATATGCAAAAAAGTATCAGATTAATCATACCCGACGGCTACAAGCCCAATATGACAATCAAGGAAACTGAGATTGCAATCAAATTCATAAAGGACCGCTTTGAATATAATCTGGCCAAAGAAATGAATCTTACCAGAGTGTCCGCACCTCTTTTCGTATTCCCCGAAACCGGCCTCAATGACAACCTGAATGGGGTGGAAAGACCCGTATCCTTTGATGTGCCGGATGCCGGAGCTAAAGTAGAGATAGTTCACTCACTGGCCAAATGGAAGAGGATGGCGCTCAGGCGTTACGGATTCAGGCATGGAGAGGGCCTTTATACAGATATGAACGCCATCAGGCGTGATGAGGTAATGGACAACCTCCACTCCATATATGTGGATCAGTGGGACTGGGAGAAGATACTCGACAAGAGCGAGCGCAATGAAGAGATGCTTAAAACCATCGTCCGAAAGCTTTTTAATGTATTCAAAAAGACCGAGGATGAAGTGTGCAGGGAATTCCCTGTTCTTGAGCGGTATCTGCCGGATGAGATAAGCTTCATAACGTCCCAGGAGCTTGAAGACATGTATCCGGAGCTTGAACCGAAGGAAAGGGAAGACCGGATAGCAGAGGAGAAAAAGGCCGTATTTATAATGAAGATCGGCGGGCTGCTGAAATCCGGCAAAAAGCATGACGGCAGAGCGCCGGACTACGATGACTGGGAGCTCAACGGAGACATAATGTTCTGGTTCCCGGTGCTGAAGAGAGCTTTGGAGGTATCATCCATGGGGATCAGGGTCGATGAGGATTCCCTGGTGAAGCAGCTCAGGGAGGCCGGATGTGAGGAGAGACTTGAATTGCCGTTCCACAGGGACATTTATGAAAAGAGGCTCCCATATACCGTGGGCGGAGGAATTGGTCAGTCCAGGATCTGCATGTTTTTCCTGGGGAAAGCCCATGTGGGAGAGGTACAGGCTTCCATTTGGCCGAAGGAAATGGCGGATGCCTGCAGGGAGGCAGGAATTGAGCTGCTTTAATAATTCGTCTCTGCAGCAATGTTTTATCATGACTGGAAATGCAGCCTGAAGTATAAACTGCTGCCTGCTGTGTTGGCAAATCGACATTCTCTTTGTTACATATGTGAAGAAGATCATAAAAATAACAGGGCGATTGCAGTCATAAGTACTGTCTCCATGGTTCGCACAAAGGATTTATGCTCCGGCTATGGTGCTTATGATTACAATCGCCCTTTTGATTTCCTTTTCAGCTGTCAGCTAAATCTGCCGGCAGAGTTTAAGGCTTATCCCAGTATTGCCTTAAGGTCTGCTTCCGGAGTTGAGATAGGCTTGATGCCGAATTTATCTACAAGTATATTCAATACGTTAGTAGAGAAGAAAGCAGGTACTGTCGGCCCTACGTATATATTCTTTATTCCCAGTGCCAGCAGTGTCAGCAGGATGCAGACAGCCTTCTGCTCGTACCATGAAAGCACCAGTGTAAGAGGCAGCTCATTGACACCGCATTCAAATGCCTGTGCCAGTGCGAGAGCAACCTGGATCGCGGAATATGCATCGTTGCACTGACCCATATCCATTATCCTCGGCAGACCGTTGATATCACCAAGATCCAGATCGTTGAATCTGAACTTGCCGCATGCAAGTGTCAGTATTATCGTGTCCTTCGGGGTCTGCTTAACAAACTCGGTGTAGTAATTTCTGCCGGTTTTTGCCCCGTCGCAGCCGCCTACCAGGAAGAAATGCCTGATATCCCCGTTCTTTACTGCTTTGATAACATCATCTGCAGCACTGAGAACGGTATTGCGGGCAAATCCTGTAGTCAGGACGCTGCCTCCGTTAATGCCTGTAAAATGCATGTCCTGCGGCCATCCACCAAGCTCGAGGGCCTTGTTAATAACTGGAGTAAAGTCCTTTCTGCCGTTGTTGTCAGGAATGTGTACAAGTCCGGGATATGCAACCACTGCCGTGGTGAATACCCTGTCCATATATGACGGCTTAGGCGGCATCAGGCAGTTTGTGGTGAACAGAAATGCGCCGGGAACATCGGCGAATTCCTTCTGCTGATTCTGCCATGCAGTACCGAAGTTGCCCTTCAGGTGCTTATACTTCTTCAGTTCCGGATATCCGTGGGCAGGCAGCATCTCACCATGCGTATAGATATTTATGCCCCTGCCTTCAGTCTGTTCGAGGAGCTGCTTGAGATCATGCAGATCGTGGCCGCTGACTACGATGAAAGGTCCTTTCTCAACATTCGTTGTGACCTTAGTCGGAACTGGATGACCAAATTCGCCGGTATTCGCGCCGTCAAGCAGTGCCATGCACTTAAGGTTCACACGGCCGAATTCCATAAGCAGATCCAGCCATTCTTCCGGTGTATGTTCTTCGCCTATAGCTCTCATGCCTTTATAGAACCATGCGGTGACTTCCTTGTCTCCCTTGCTGAGAACATGGGCGTGCCATGCATATGCAGCCATGCCTCTGAGTCCGAGCAGCAGAGTGGAGCGCATCGAAACTATATCTTCATTCCCTTTCCAGAGATCGGCTGCCGGAAGGTCGTCGGCTCCGCCCAATCTTTGCTTTTCAGCTCTTACCTCACTGATTATTTCATTGACACGGTCAATGTCAAAATTGACATTTGTGATCGTTGTAAAGAGGCCCTGCAGCATCAGTTCATCAGCCTTAATCCCCGGATCTGACGTTTTTGCTGCCGCCCTTGCCAGACCGACCAATGCTCCTGTCAGTTCATCCTGACCATTGGCGACAACTGCATTCTTACCGCAGACGCCTGCCATTGTGCATGCCTTACCTCCTGCGGTCTGCTCACATTGAAAACAAAACATATTGCTCATTATTCTTTATTCCCCTTTCATTTATATAAATCTGAATAATATCCCAAACATCCGGCAAGAAGCCGGCTGTTGCATCATCGGGTTTTAATCCGTTGCATCATGCAAGCTCATTGTAGTATAATCCTGATATAAATTCGGTAACTATGGTTACGAAAATTATTCACCCTGCATCAGGCAAAGCCAGGCATTTGAATTTTCAGACTTTCGTCAGAGCAACCCACCTGAAGCGGATGCCATTTTGCCAAAGCCGGTTATGAAGCGGTCATTTATAAAGGTTGATAGATTAAGCGATTATTAATTAAGGGATGAAGATAAATGGAAACGAAGCACGATAAGATGATACAGAAGATTGCGCCGAACTGTATGCTGTTTAATAATACTGACAGGCATGAGCTGTCCACAATGCTGGTCTGCCTTGATTTCAGGGTGCGCAGCTGCAAAAGGAACGATATCATAAATATGGCGGGAGACCCATTTGAAGGGGTCGGTGTTGTTATCGACGGACAGGTAGCGGTTGTAAAGGAAAATGTCTCCGGAGAAAGGATCATTCTGGCGATTCTCAGTCCGGGTGAGCTTTTCGGTGAAATGGCGGCGTTTACCGGCAACCGGATATGGCCGGCAACCATCATTGCCCAGACCGACTGTACAGTGATGTATGTGCCCACGGACAAGCTGGTCGGTCAGTGCCCCCGTTCTTGCACCGGACACAGGAAGCTCATTATGAATATGCTTGGAATTTTGGCCCGGAAGGCAATGACTCTCAGCCGCCAGCTTGATTATTTGTCAATCAGGAGCATCAGGGGAAGGATAGCGAATTACCTGCTGGAACAGCAAAGGCAAAACGGGACATCCACATTCATGCTTTCGATGAACAGGAATGAGCTGGCTGATTTTCTCAATGTGACAAGGCCGTCTCTTTCACGGGAAATGTGCAGGATGAGGGATGAAGGGATGCTGGATTTCCACAGATCCTCAGTGCGTATCAGGGATCTGGAAGCTCTTAAGGCTGCTGCACAGGGACAGTAGAACTTAAATGCTGAACGATGCGACAGATGCCTCCCGCAAAGCCAGGGCAGCAATCCATGAAGGAGTTAATTTCATCTAAAAAATTCTTTGCCGGAGTGTTATAATGCCCGGCAGAAGGGTAACTTGAAAATACTAGGACGACGAATATAAGGACGACAGGACTTGATATAATAAAATAAAACATGTAGGGAGAATGCTTATGAGAAAGAAGTCGCCGCGTGAATCCATAGTTGAAATGACTGAGCTGGTCCTGCCCAATGACACGAACCTTCTGGGTAACCTTCTGGGAGGAAGGCTGATGCATCTTGTCGATGTAGCAGGTGCGATGGCAGCCCAGCGGCATTGCAACAGGACCGTCGTGACAGCATGCATAGACAGTGTTGAATTCAAGCACCCTGTGAAGCAGGGGCAAATGATAATGCTGAAAGCCAGGGTCACATGGGTTGGAAGGACATCCATGGAGGTGCTTGTTGAGGTATATTCGGAGGACTTTCTGACCGGAGAGAGGAAGTTTACGAACAGGGCTTACCTGACATTTGTAGCTGTCGATCAAAATGGGAAGCCTGTGGAAGTAAACGGCCTGCTGCTTGAAACAGAAGAGGACAGGAAGGAATATGAAGCGGCTGAGAAAAGACGCTGTGAACGTCTCAGGAGAAAAGACACGTCATCGTAATTTGCTGATCCAGTCTTTTAGATTTCAGGTTTCTTTTACAACATTATAAATATACTCCGACACCGAACATATGTTTGATATTTTGCGCTGTCTGTGTTAGAATGATTTTTGGGTGAGGTATACGGGCAGCAGATTACATTAGCTGCAAATTGCCAGTGTAAGTGGATTTTATGCTCCTATACCGCAGGTGATAAGATGGAACTGATGGATAAGCTGACGATATTGGCAGACAGCGCGAAATATGATGTATCGTGTGTTTCCAGCGGGAGTTCGCGAAAAAACACGCCGGGAGGCATCGGCAACAGTGTTGCGGCCGGTATATGCCATACTTTTACCGGCGATGGCAGATGCGTATCTCTGCTTAAGATACTGATGTCCAATTGCTGTATGTATGACTGCGCTTATTGCGTCAACAGGGTGTCCAATGATGTCCCGCGAGCATCGTTCACACCCGAGGAGATTGCGGACATCACTATAAATTTCTACAGGAGAAACTATATAGAAGGTCTGTTTCTGAGTTCAGCTGTGGTCAAATCTCCGGATTACACTATGGAGATGATCCTGCGCGCCATACGGCTCCTGAGGGAGCAGTACAGATTCAACGGTTATATCCATATTAAGGCCATTCCAGGCGCTGATCCGGCTTTGATTGAGAAAGCCGGTCACTATGCAGACAGGATGAGTGTCAATATCGAGCTTCCCACCAGTGAAGGCTTAAAGCTGCTGGCACCCCAGAAAAAGAAGGAAGACATACTGGGCCCGATGGGCTTCATCAGAGAGAAGATCCGTGAAACAGATGACGGCAGGAACAAGTATAAAAGCAATCCCGACTTTATCCCTGCGGGTCAGAGTACACAGCTTATAATAGGTGCAACCCCCGATCATGATCTGCGCATCCTCAAGCTGTCGGAAGGATTATACAGACGCTTTGGAATGCGGCGCGTTTTTTACTCGGCATATGTGCCTGTTTCGAACCATCCTGCCCTGCCGAAGGCGGTAAAGCCTCCGCTGCTCAGAGAGCACAGGCTGTATCAGGCAGACTGGCTTCTGAGGTTCTACGGCTTTAAGGCTGATGAGCTGCTGGATGAGAACCACAGGGACCTGGATCCGCAGCTTGATCCAAAATGTTACTGGGCGTTGCGCAATATGCACTTTTTCCCTGTTGAAATAAACAAGGCTGACTATCACATGCTGCTGAGAGTACCAGGCATAGGAGTGCGTTCCGCCCAGAGGATCATCAGGGCCAGAAGGATGCAGAAGCTGGATTTCTGTGACATTAAGAAGCTGGGTGTTGTTTTGAAGAGAGCCCGGTTTTTTATAACATGTAAAGGCAAATATATAGACAAGCTTGATGCGACGGAGGGATTCATCAGAGCGAATCTGATGGCGGCAGCAAGGGGAGACATACCTGCAGCGAACAGCGGCTATACGCAGCTCAGTTTCCTTCCTCCTGTCGGTGTGCCTTTGCTTACGGCAGATTCAAACCAGGACTGGTACAGAGGCCGCGACAGCGGATATTCCGGATGGCTTGCCGGTGATCATTACGGATTGCATAAGGCAGATAAATATCTTGACGGAGCAGATCAAAGCAATACAGCCGCTTTGCCTGCACCGACTGCCGATGATTTTGCAGCCAGCGTTACAGGTGAGCTGTAACAGGCTGATAGATGCACTGTGTTAATGTTGACGAAATAATTGATGGATCCGGTTTGTGCTGCGACGCCGCTGCTTTTTGGCTTAGCGGTAAGCCTGCTTCATGAAGAGAGGTGTTACAATGCTTGTGTATGTATATGATGGAAGCTTTGAAGGTCTGCTGACGGCTGTGTTTGAGGCTTATTACCGGAAGGAGGAGCCTTACGCGGTCCTCTCATGCAGCAATATGCAGCAGGACTTGCTTGCATCATATGTTTACATAAAAACAGACCCTGACAAGTCGGACAGGGTATATGCCTCTATTTGGCAGAAGATATCAAATGAAGCCCTGGAGAATGTCTATTATACCTTCCTGTCGGAAGATCCCGACGCCGGTACGCTGATTTACCGTTATCTGAAGCTGGGGTGGAAACTGGGTAAAAAGGTCAATGATTTTTTGTCGGATGATACTGTGTTTAGAATTCTTGACATCAGCAGAAGGGTACAGCATGAAGTACACATAATGACCGGATTCGTCAGGTTCAGACGTGTGGAGGGCGATGTGTATTACTCATCGATCAGCCCTGATTTTAATATCATTGAACTGCTGGCGCCTCATTTTGCCGACAGATTGTCGGATCAGAAGTGGATAATTCACGATGTTAAAAGAGAAGTTGCAGCGCTTTATAATATGAATCAATGGGTCATTTCCGATTTTTCAGCCGATGACATACCGGGCGCTACGGAAGACGAGAAGCTGTATTCAAAGCTTTGGAAGAAGTTTTTTACGACTCTGGAGATACCCTCGCGTTCCAATCCGAAGCTTCAAAGACAGCTTCTGCCACGCAGGTACTGGGATCATCTCACTGAAAAATGGTAGTGTCATTGTTCCTCGTCATCGTAGTATGAAAGCTCCATCAGTTCATTGTAAAGATTCTCGATCTCGTCATATTCCTGATATTGCTGATTCTCGACATTGTCCAGAAATTCCTCGATTTGCTCAATATCATTGAACTCATACTGCAAATCCATATTCTGGGCCAATTCATTTATTCTGTCGAATATCTCCTGTTTGTCAGTCATATGATCCCTCCGCTACAAAATATTTTCGGTTAAATATTATGAGTCATGATGCGCTATTTATACATGCTTCTTACATTGCAGCCATTGTCAGGAGATCAGGCATACAGCATTTGTGCAGCGCTTTCTGCAGGGATCATGAACTCAGGTAAACACCTGTGATATGCCGTCATATACTGGTTTTGGATAACAAATAATGGTTTTTAATTTTCTATTGACTTTATGTTGCTTCATCTGCTACAATAGTAAAGCGCGCACGGGCAGACGATACCGGCGCACGAGTGTAGCAGGGTCAGGTTATGACCCGGCTGAAAATATGGCGGCGTAGCTCAGATGGCTAGAGCATGCGGTTCATACCCGCAGTGTCGTTGGTTCGATTCCGACCGCCGCTACCATAATATGGCCCATTGGTCAAGCGGTTAAGACACCGCCCTTTCACGGCGGTAACAGGGGTTCGAGTCCCCTATGGGTCACCACTGAAGCAGGAGGACGTAAGGTTGGTTCTTCGGCCTCCTGTTTCAATTAAAACGAACTTCAGAAAAATTCAAACCGAATACCATCGACAAAGAACCTCACAACGTGAGGATTTTTTATTTTTCAAATCTGTTCCTGACAACTGCTGTGGGCAGTCTGGACCCTTTTGCTTGAATGTATCCCATATACAGGATATACTTAATATGGTATCCTGCAAGGAGTGATAGCTCTGTGAAAAAAAGATTCGATCCGGAAAAAACCACTCTGATGATGATATTGATCAACCTTACTCAGGCGGCATTGATCGCTGCTGTTTTTCTGTATATCATCGATATGGGTCTTGGTGCAGAGCTGCTTTCCGACTACAGGATATTGGCACTTCTTGCGGTTATTGCTGCAGCGGTCATCATCAACAGTGTTACTGCATTAAGAAGCAGGATAGGCTTTATACGCTCCGGGCATGAGTTCC
>Ga0134091_1002843_pt1 | contig 11201 bp, 13 predicted proteins | sample 2_5taG_FD_94451 | JGI IMG/M metagenome (GOLD analysis project Ga0134091, IMG submission 94451) | Switchgrass degrading microbial communities from high solid loading bioreactors in New Hampshire, USA - 2_5_20_6_A2 metaG | ecosystem: Engineered > Bioreactor > Semi-continuous > Anaerobic >...
ACCCAGGGAGATACAAGTGAATTCAAGGAAGTTGAATATGTAAAAGGCATTGAGAATCCAACTGAAGGCTCCAAGAATGTATTAAGATATCTAGTAAAAGAAAATTACTCGGATGATGATATAGCAAAAGTTCTAGGCAAAAACATTATAAGGGTATTGAAAGAAGTATGGAAATAAATGCAGGTTAAGGAGGAAGTCTTTTGGAATTTCAAAATGTCATTTTTAATAGGAAAAGCATTCGAACCTTTTTGGATGAGAAAGTATCTGATGAGCAGATATATAGATTGCTGGAATTTGGACATGCAGCACCTTCAGCTGGAAATATTCAGCCTTGGGAATTTATCATAGTCAAGGACGAAGATAATAAAAAGGCTATAGTTGAAACCACCTTTATTGGTAACAATATGATAGACGGAAAACCTCAAGAATGGATTCTTAAAGCTCCTGTAATCATAGTAGTTGTAGCAAATAAACAGAAAAGCTATGAAAGATATGGAAAGATTGCTTTGGAAACACTAATATATCTGGATTGTTCAGCTTGTATAGAAAATATGCTGCTTGGTGCTGTAGAATTAGGGCTGGCAAGCTGTTATGTAAGTGGTTTCAGGAAAGATGAACTATCAAAGGTGTTAAAATTACCTGAAACCCATGAGCCTATTGCAATATTACCTATAGGATATTCTAATGATGTTAGTTTAAAAAGGCCAAAAGTAAAACTTGATGAAATAATACATTGTGAGGTTTTTTCAGGCTAATTAAGCAATACAAATAATTGTAGATTTTTCTTAATGTAAAAAACCAGGCAATAACATTTAGAATAATTAGAGGTGAAGGTGATGAGGAAGCTTATTAAGACAAAGGGGATATTTGACGGCAAAAGGGACAAGCTTTTGTATAATAAATGTATTCTTATTGAAAATGGCCTTATTTCATGCATTGGAAGCCAAGAGGATTTTGGAAGCATTACTGGTGAAATAGAAAATATTGATTTATCTAATGAGTATATTATCCCTGGCTTAATAGACTGCCATACTCATTTATCAATAGTACCGGAACTTGGGAATCAGATAGAACAGATGAGAATTTCTGCACCTAGAAATATACTCAGAAGTATATCAAATATAAAAAAGGATTTTAGATCCGGAGTTACAACAATGAGAATCATGGGAGAGGAGAATTTTATTGATATTGAAATAAAAAACGCTATTCAAGAGGGGATTATAAATGGGCCAAGGCTCCTTGCAGCAGGCAAGGGAATAGTTGCATCAAATGGCCATGGTGTAGTTTTAACTGTTGCTGATGGACCGGAAGAAGTAAGAAAAGTAGCAAGACAAAATTTAGCTATAGGTGCTGATCATTTAAAAATATTTGTTACAGGTGGCATAAGCACCGCGAGTCGTAATTTAAATAATTCTACTTATACTTTAGAGGAAATTAAGATGGCTGTTTCTGAAGCCGAAAGAGCAGGGAAATATGTTGCAGCTCATGCCCATGGTGGCATAGGAATAGACTTGTGTATTGAAGCCGGGGTCAGATCCATAGAACATGCTGTACTTATAAGTGAAGAGCAGATAGAAAAAATAATCAAATCCAATATGTGGATAACCATTACTTCGACTATTATATTTGATGATAAAGGAGTAGGTGCAAAAGATATAACAAATGAAGAAATAAGACGAAAGCTTATATATGGAAGGCAGGTTGCAAAGAATAATTGGAAAAAGGTAGTCACATCAGGTGCTAAATATGTTATAGGTACAGATAGCATGCACGGAAGAATGGTAGATGAGATCAAATTTCTGATTGATTTAGGAGTATCCAATTTAGATGCTCTTAAAGCAGCTACTGGTAAGGCAGCTGACGCTTGTAATTTTGACAGGGTAGGAGTGATTGAAAAGGGCAGGTATGCGGATTTTCTTGTTTTAGATGATAACCCATTAGAAAGTATTGAAGCATTAGAAAATATTAAACATATTATTATGTCAGGGAATTTTGTAGAAGAATATATATAATTGAACCTCTCCATCTTTAAAAGATGGAGAGGTTCAATTATATATAGATAAAATAACAGGTTTTATATCAACGAGATTGGAAATATTATATAAAAATGTTTACAGGAATAAAGGTTAAGGGTATAATATATACATACCACCCCGGGAGGGGGAGTAGAAAGGAGAGTATATATGGCTATAAAAAAGGTTACTATAGATGTGCTGGGCATGACCTGTGCAGCTTGTTCTGCTAGAGTAGAGAAGGCTCTAAAGAAGCTGGATGGGGTTATTGATACCTCTGTAAACCTGCTGCAGCAAAAAGCCAATGTGGAATTTAATGATGAAATGATAAATATAAAGAATCTTGTTGATACCATAGAAAAAACAGGTTACCAGGTACCTCTTCAAAGAAAAACCCTATTAATTGAAGGCATGACCTGTGCAGCTTGTTCAAATAGAGTAGAAAAGGCATTAAATAAGCTGGAGGGTGTAACATTTGCCAGCGTAAATCTTTCTACCAATAAGGCAGTAGTGGAATTTCCTTCAGGTGCAATTGAGGATGAAGTACTTATAAATGCTGTGGAGAAGGCTGGATATAAAGCAGAGGTGGAAATTGAAAGAAATGTAGACAGGGAGAAGGAAATTAGGGAAAAGGAGATAAGATCCCTAAAGAAATCCTTTATCCTATCAGCTATATTCTCCTTGCCATTATTTATGGCAATGTTCTTTCACATGGCAGGTAAGCACAATATATTGACAAATGGATATTTTCAGCTTGCATTGGCAACCTTTGTTCAGTTTGTAATAGGCTCCAGGTTCTATGTAGGTGCTTACAAGTCCTTAAGGGGCGGAGGAGCCAATATGGATGTACTGGTAGCCATGGGAACTTCAGCAGCTTACTTTTACAGCTTGTATAATTTGATTATTGGAGTTCATGAGTTCTACTTTGAAGCTTCAGCAGTAATTATTACACTGATATTGCTGGGTAAGACTTTTGAATCTGTAGCAAAGGGAAGGACCTCTGAAGCCATTAAGAAATTAATAGGGCTTCAGCCTAAAACAGCAAGGGTTGTGAGAGATGGGGAAGAAGTAGATTTACCAATAGAAAATGTTAAAATAGGAGATATTATAGTAGTCAGACCTGGAGAGAAGATACCTGTTGATGGAATTATAGTTGAAGGCAATTCCTCCATTGATGAATCCATGATAACTGGCGAGAGCATACCTGTAGACAAATCTGTAGGAGATGAGGTCATAGGGGCTACGATAAATAAATTTGGTTCCTTTAAGTTTCAGGCTACAAAGGTAGGAAAGGATACAGTTTTATCCCAGATAGTCAAACTGGTAGAAGAAGCTCAGGGCTCCAAGGCGCCTGTTCAAAGGCTTGCAGACAGGATATCTGGAATATTTGTACCAATAGTAATAGGAATTGCCCTAATCACCTTTTTAGGATTCTATCTGATACAGGGGAACTTCAATACAGGACTTATAAATGCAGTGGCTGTACTTGTAATAGCCTGTCCATGTGCCTTAGGCCTGGCAACTCCTACAGCAATCATGGTAGGAACAGGCAAGGGAGCAGAAAATGGGATACTGTTTAAGTCAGGAGAACATCTTGAAAGAGCCCATGAAATGGATACAATAGTATTTGATAAAACCGGGACCATAACAAAGGGAGAACCTGAAGTTACAGATATAATATCTGTTGGTAATATGAATAGGGATGAGCTTCTAAGGCTTGCTGCAACTGTTGAAAAAACTTCAGAGCATCCCTTAGGGCAGGCCATAGTAAGGAAGGCTGAAGAAAATCTTCTTATGGTAGAAGAATCAGAGGAATTTTCTGCCATACCTGGAAAGGGAATCAAGGCAGTTTTTGATAATAAAACCATATATGTAGGAAACAGAAGGCTTATGGAAGAGGAAAATATTCATGTAAAGGCTTTGGAGGAAAGACTATCCCAATTGGAGGAAGAAGGCAAAACTGCTATGCTGGTTGCAGTAGATGGGAACATAGAAGGAATAATAGCAGTGGCAGACAGGATTAAGGAAAGCTCCAAAGAAGCCATAGAAAAGCTAATCCATATGGGGCTGGAAGTGTATATGATAACCGGAGACAACGAAAGGACAGCCAGAGCCATAGGAAAGCAGGTAGGTATAAATAATGTACTGGCAGAGGTATTGCCTGAAAACAAGGCAGAAGTAGTGGAGAAAATAAAATCAGGGCAAAAAGGTTGGAATGGTAGGAGATGGAATTAACGATGCTCCTGCCTTAGTGGCTGCTGATGTGGGATTTGCCATTGGAACAGGTACTGATGTGGCTATAGAGGCTGCTGATGTTACTCTCATGAGGGGGGATTTGATGAGCATAGTAACTGCCATCAGATTAAGCCATAGGACCATGAGAACAATAAAGCAAAACCTGTTCTGGGCATTTTTCTATAATTCTATAGGAATACCATTTTCAGCCTTAGGATTTTTAAATCCTATGATTGCAGGAGCTGCAATGGCCTTCAGCTCCGTATCAGTAGTAACCAATTCATTAAGGCTAATAAATTTTAAATAAAAATAAAAGGAGGAATTTAAATGAAAAAGGTTATGTTAGTAGAAGGAATGTCATGCAATCACTGTGTCATGGCAGTAACAAAAGCGTTGAAGGAAGTAAATGGAGTATCCAATGTGAATGTTGATTTAGGCAGCAAGAAGGTGGAAGTAGAAGGAGAAAACCTTAATGATGCAAAATTAAAGGAAGCTGTAGAAGAGGCAGGTTATGATGTAGTAGAAATTAAATAATAGCAGGTGAATACAATGAACTGTGGCAAGAAAAAGGCAGCTATGAAGCTTAAGACCGTTAGAGGGCAAATTGATGGCATAATCAAGATGATAGAGGAAGACAGATACTGTGTTGACATATCAACACAAATTCTATCAGCAATTGCCCTATTGAAAAAAGCCAATATAGATGTGTTAAATGCACATTTGAGAACCTGTGTAAAAAATGCCATACTGGAAGGCGAAACACAGGGGGAAGAGAAAATAGAAGAAATAGTAAATATCATAGACAAATATATTAAATAGATAGGTTGGGTCTTGCCCGGCCTTCTTTGTTGTTTGACAGCCTATTTTTGATATAATAATATATGAATTCATATAATTAGACCTATTTTGGGGTGATATATACATGGAATATAAGGACTATTATAAGATATTGGGAGTAGATAAAAATGCCAGCACTGAGGAAATAAAAAAGGCCTACAGAAAATTGGCTAAAAAGTACCATCCTGACCTGCATCCCAATGACGAGAAGGCACAGGAAAAGTTTAAGGAGATAAATGAAGCATATGAAGTATTAAGCGATGAAAATAAGAGAAAACAGTACGATGCCTTCGGAAGCAGCTATAACTTTACCCATGGACAGAACTTCGATCCTTCCCAGTTTGGATTCGACAACTTTGGGAAAGGATTCAGATATACCTATACAACACAGGGGGCGGAAAACTTTAGTGACTTTTTCAACATGATATTTGGAGGGAAGGATTTTGGCCTGGGAGATTTGTTTGGAGGAATGAAGAAGGGAAAAAATCCATTCAGCAGGGCTAGAGCAGATAAGCCTAAGTATGAATCGGAAATATATATAACTGTTGAAGAAGGATATAATGGTGTTACAAAGCAAATTTCCTTGAAAATAGGTGGAGAGGATAAAACTCTGTCGGTAAAGATACCTAAAGGAATATTGCCCGGGAAAAAAATAAAGATTAATGGCGAAAAAGCAGGTATAAATGGAGATGTATATATTAAAGTAAATATATTGTCCGATGACAGGCTGAGGCTGGAAGGCATTGATATCTATAAAAGGGTGGATATATATCCCTGGGACGCTTATTTTGGCACAAAAATTGTAGTAGATACTCTGTCAGGGAAGATAAAGGTGTCTATACCTGAAAATATGGAAGGCGGCAAAAAGATAAGAGTACCCAGGAAAGGGTACAAGGATATGGAGGGAAATACGGGAGACCTTTATATAGTGGTAAACATAGTTAACCCTCCAAGGCTGACAGGTGAGCAGATAAATTTGTATAAAAAGCTTAGAGATTCTATGGGCAATTGATAGCTGTGTATATTTCACAGCTTTCCTGACTTAAATATTGAAATCAACAATATGAACCCGGCGAAGGCTGCCCCTAAATAACCAAGGATTCCTATGGCTGAAATTCCGTGTATTTTTAAGCCTACATTGGCATTGATGACCAATGAGGAGCTTACCAGCAACCCTGCAACTATTATGGAAATAATAAGCCTGTTTACCATTTTATTTATGGCATTAAATGTTTCTCCCATGTTTTTTAGATCCAGGTAAAACTTTAATCTTCCGTCCACGCTGGAATTCAGAAATTCAACAAGCTTATTGGGAATCTGCACTGCAGATTTAAGTGTAGTATATAATAATACAGCTAATTGTGAATAATCCAGTTCCTTAAGCTTATCCTTAATGATTTTATCTCTGAAATAGGGTAAAGCTATGTCCATAAGGGTAATTCTGTTATCAAGTCTGGCCAATACTGCCTGGAGGGTTATAATGCCTTTTGCAAGGAGGACTATATTGTGGGGCATTGCTATATTGTTGCCCTTTGCTATTTCTATTATTTCCTCCAATATATTTGAAAGGTCATAATCATGTATGGATTCATTGGAATAGGTATTATAGAACCCTTCAATATCCTTATAAAGCTTATCCCTATCTATATTTCCCTTTTTTATCCCAATGGACAGGAGGGAGTTCATCATTAAACTGATATCATTAGTAGCAACACCCTCCAGCAGGTTGTTTAGCTTTTTCACCAAAGAAGGCTCCAATTCCCCCATAAGTCCAAAGTCTATATATCCAATGGTGTTATTGTGAACTAATATATTACCTGGATGGGGATCTGCATGGAAGAAACCATCTTCAAAAACCTGCTTAAAGTAGTTGTAGGTAATTTTTAAAGCTATATCCTGCAAATCATATCCTTCCTGCTTTAGCTTATCTATATCGTCTATTTTAATTCCGGATATATAATCCATAACAAGTACCTTTTGAGTACAGTACTTCTCATATACTTTTAAACAGGTTATATACTTAATATCCTTGTTGTTTTTAGAAAACTTTAAGATATTCTTCATCTCCTCAAGAAAGTTCAATTCCTTTTCCGTAGCAAGGCTTATCTCCTCTACGACTTTTCTTATATCAATAATATCCTTTGTAGAGGTCAGATTAGCCAAAGGCACCAGCTTTTTTAATATCCTTATGTCTGACAGCATCTTCTCCCTTACATAAGGCCTTTGAACTTTTACTGCAACCTTTTCTCCTGTTTTAAGCCTGGCCAAAAACACCTCTGAAAGGCTTGCAGAGGCAATGGGGGTTTCATCAAAAAACAAGAATATATTATCAATGGCATCCCCTAGCTCTGATTCTATGACTTCCTTCATGAGCTGAAACTTTTCAGGATTAACATTATCCTGTAATTTCTGCAGCTCAGCTATGTACTCCATTGGGACCAGGTCAGGCCTTGTGGAAAGTATCTGTCCAATTTTTATGAAGGAGGGGCCTAATTCTTCCAGGGCCAGCCTTAATTGTCTTGGGTCGCCTATTTTGTTTTTGAAGCCATGTTTAATGAAAACCGATGCAATTTCACCTATTCTCTTTCTGGTGTAGTTATTGTCCATAGCATAAAGCCATCTTGGTATTACAAGATGGCTATACCTCCCCGTTTATCTTTTTTTCCAATTCATCTATACGCCTTGCAAGATTATCTATATCAGATTTTGTAGCTAAGTTTAAACTATCTATGTATGATTTTATACTGGAATCTGTACTTGATTGACTATTATTCATTACTCTTTTTAGCTCCTCATTAAGCTGTTTCCCCTGATTTACAGTTATCTGCCCCTTTTCAACCAGTTCATTCACAAGGGCATTAGCCTTTTCATAGGTCATGGCCATGGCGCCTATTCCCAAAAGCATTATTTTCTTGAATAGATCTTCCATAATAGACCTCCTTCCATGTTTATGTTAATATGTCTATAAGCATTCCCCTAATGTCGTCTAGCCTTTTAAGTATCTTTATTCTGTTTTTTTCAATGTTTAAAAAGTCCCTTGTAAGCTCATCCAATTCGTTGTCAACCTTCTTTACTAGAGAATATACCCTATGACGACCTCTTCTATCCAATGAATTTTCCTTATAGAATATATGGGAATTATTGATGGTAATATTCAAAAACTCCCTTACAGTTCTCTTATATTCCAATAAATCCTCAATAAATAGCTTTTCTTTTAATCGAGACGAAATGGCTTCAATCTTATCATATAGTATTTTTAATTCTTCCCTTATATTTTCCTGCCTGATTTCTTCCAGTTTGCCCCTAAAGGTTTCACTGACGGGTTTGTTTTGCGGAGTATTCTGAACCTTACTGATATTCTGAACAGCAGTACTTTCTATTCTATCTATTTTTTCCATTATTTCACACTCCTTATATTTCTATTATATAATATCGGCACTTTATTTAAAAAATATATTTTGCTAAAAAAATAAATAGATTGGTCGATATAATATGTGAATAATGACAAAGGATGATAATAATGGAAGCAGTAATATTGAAAGCCAAGGAAAATATAACAGAAGTATATGGGTTAAAGCCTGTTTCTGCCTACGATATTGAAGGCATATTGGTGCAAAAGGAAGGGAAAAATGCAAAGATTGAAAAGAGCATAGGCGATGAGAAAGTCTATTTCTTCATAAGGTTAAAGGATGAAATCAAGGCAGAAATAGGGCAGAAAGTAAGAATAAATGGTGATAATATTCTTTCATATAGAATTTATAAGCATAAAAAAGAGCTAAATGTTGCAGTAGACAGAATAATTGAAAACCTGGGACTTGAAAATTCCAATGAAATCAAGGAAGCCCTAATGTACTTCATGGAAAATAAAATTGCAATAACCAGGGAGAACATTGAAACCTTCCTGACTTCCAAAGGATACCTGAAGGAAATAGTAAATAGGCTGGACCTAAATACCATAGCCAGTCTACTGGATATGGGCATAGACATTATGGAGGAGCCCCTTCATAAAATTGTTGAAGCCTTATCCCGGGAGCAGGGAGATAAAAGTCAGTCCATAAAAGGACTTTTGGAAACAGACAGGGCACTGACCTACAAGGAAGCAGAAAAAAAAGCAATGGATATCTATGGAAGGAAAATGGGAAAGGATGTATATGAGGCTATTATAGCCCTTAGCAATGGAAAGGTTCCAGTAAATAAGGAGAATGTGGAAAGAATACTTGAAGTTGTAAACAAGCTGTATGATTTAAAGAATTCCAACGACCAGGTATTTGTAAAGATTTTAAATAAGGATATTACTGTAAACATTGAAAACCTGTACAGGGTTAAGCATTCATATAAATTTGGAAGATTGAATAAAAACATAGCCTCACCCATATATGAAAGCTTTACTGTAGAAAAAGAGCCAGAATATGAGGATATAGTGAGGATATTGGGTGAGCTTAATATAGAAACAACTAATGATAACATAAACTTAGCCAGAGAGTTTTTATTAAATGAAGTCCAAATAACAGATACAGATTTTAAGAAAGCATTACATATAAAAAACACATTAAAACAATTGACAGATCTGCTGAACAAGGAAAACATAGCAAGGCTTATGAATGAAGGAATAGACCCTATGAAGGAGGATATATTCCATCTGGTGGAATGTTTGAAGGCCTATGAGGACAAGCTTGTAGACATGGACCAATGGGATATGGAAAATATATTGAAAAGTGTAGAAAAGTACAGGGAAATAACTGATAAAGACCTTGTATTTCTCATTAAAAGCCATGAGGACTTTAAGCTGGAAAACATAAGCAGAATAATAGATACACAGATGGAATTATCCGACGGGATGACGAGAAAAGCCCTGGATAAAACCATATCTATTATAAATATAATCAACACATTAGGGGATTTGGATGAAAATGTCATATCACTTGCATCCAGAAGATATAGCAATATCACTTTAAACAATCTATATAAGTCCAGCCTGGAATTAAAAGAAAAGACAATGGTAGAAACTGAGCCTGTAGATAATAAGACGGCTGTTTTGATAAGGCAGGAGTACTATAATATAAGGGAAAACATTACAATACGGCTTATAAAATACAGCATAGAAGATAACATATCAATGGAGAATATGCCATTAAAGGAGCTGAATGAGTATATTTACAGTAAAAACAATGTACATGAGGAAACAGAAAGGATATTTAATGATATAAAGAATGTTAAAGGAAGAGAAGAATATTCTGTATTGGCAGTAATGAAGAATAACTCGGATATGTGCCTTGGTGAGATTATAAAGGCAAATTCAGCTTTAGGCTCTGGTGCTTATTTTTATTCAGATGATAAAAATGAAAGGAATAAAAAATCCAAAGCTTTTAAGACTGCAAAAAAGAAATCCAAGGATGATATAGCATTACAAATACCTGTTGATCTGGGAGATGAAATAAGCAATCTAAATCTAATAATGCCCGACATGAAAAAGGGATTTGACAGGGAAAACATGAATCTTTATTTATCAATAAAAACCAGAAAGCTGGGAAATATGGAGTTTAGTTTTTGCGTTAAGAAAAATATAATATATCTTGATTTTGAGGCTCCTCGTGACCAAATCATATTGGATAACATATCCCTTCTAAAGGAGAAATTCAGCAACATTGGATATGGATTGGTAATACTAAAGCAAAAAAGGTGAGAAAATGAGAATCCGTTTTATTACAAAGGAACAGGTTAGAAAGGCATATGGCAAAAGAAAAAAGGGGAGTACCCTGGATGTTAGGGAAGGTTTGGGGATAGAAGATATGGACAATGTGCCACAGGAGGTTTTTAGCATAATAGGAGAAACATTGTCCTTTATAAAATATATAAATACAAGGGAGGATGAATCAGATGAGAATAAATAACAACATACCTGCATTAAATACTCATAGAATGCTGAGTATAACAAACAGTTCCATGGAGAAGACATTGGAAAGACTGTCATCAGGAAAGAGAATCAATAAGGCTTCAGATTAGGTGGCAGGCCTAGCCATATCACAAAAAATGGAGGCGCAGAGAAGAGGACTTAAACAGGCATCAAGAAACTCTTTGGACGGTATATCCTTAATACAGACAGCTGAAGGAGGATTG
>Ga0134091_1002846_pt1 | contig 11195 bp, 8 predicted proteins | sample 2_5taG_FD_94451 | JGI IMG/M metagenome (GOLD analysis project Ga0134091, IMG submission 94451) | Switchgrass degrading microbial communities from high solid loading bioreactors in New Hampshire, USA - 2_5_20_6_A2 metaG | ecosystem: Engineered > Bioreactor > Semi-continuous > Anaerobic > Digestate...
AAGGAAGCGCAAAGGCAGTCAAGGAGCTTGTACAGAAAGCCCTGGATGAGGGCATTTCTGCAAAAACAGTCCTGGAAGAGGGCCTGCTGGCTGGCATGAGTGTCATAGGAGAAAAGTTCAAAAACAATGAAGTTTATGTTCCTGACGTGCTTATAGCCGCAAGAGCCATGAATGCCGGTACAGAACTGCTGAAACCTTATCTTGCAGACAGTGGTGTCAAAGCTGCCGGTAAAGTAGTTCTGGGAACAGTTAAGGGCGACCTGCATGACATAGGCAAGAATCTTGTAAGAATGATGATGGAAGGAAAGGGTCTTGAAGTTGTAGACCTTGGCGTAGATGTTCCAACCGAAAAATTTGTTGAGAAAGCAATAGAGATCGGTGCTGACATTATTGCATGTTCTGCGCTCCTGACCACAACCATGACCGAAATGAAGAATGTCGTGGACGCAGTCAACAACTCGGAACTCAAGGGCAAAGTCAAGATCATGGTAGGCGGAGCTCCGATAACAGATGCCTTCTGCAAATCCATAGGAGCTGACTACTATGCTCCTGACGCCGCTTCGGCTGCAGATGTAGCCATTTCCATATGCATGAACAAGCAATAAGCAATCGCTGACTGATTTACTGCATAATCCCGGAGGCACGGCAAGCTTCCGGGATTTATTATTATTCCGTTTTCTGAGCTTTATAGTAACTTTCGCGTTATTTTCTGCCTGATTGGAAGATATATTTTTATTAAGCCGGGACTATTCCGGACAGAAAGTGTATAATGGAACTGTAAACAGAATGCAGGCATTGCAGGAAGAATCGTAACTGAGTTTTTTACAGGGTTTTATTGACTGAACTTGAATTGTTTAAAAAACGTCTAATTATTAAGAAAAGAAGAAAAGTGAGGTATATCGTCATGGGAGGAAAGTTTTCAGGCAGAAAAAGCATTGCTATGGCAGTTATTGTTGTCTTAGCTCTCTCCCTGTTGTTCAGCTCATGTGGAAAAAAATCGGCAGAGCACCTTGCTGCGCCGCAAAGCTCAGGGGCCACTGCCGGTTATTGGTCCAAATCCGATGTATCGTATGATGGGGTTCCATCAGATGCAAGCGCCCCTGCCGAGGAGCATGATATAAGGGGACTGGGCTACGGAAGTGAAACAGAAGCCCCCGGCGCCGATGCCGGTTCGGAGCTTCTGGAACAAAGGAAAATAATCATGGAAGGTGAAGTTTCCCTGGAGACCAAAGAATTTGATGATGCTGTCTCAGCATTGGATGAACTGGTTTCAGAATATGGTGGGTTTGTCGAATCCCGGAACGTAACAGGGAAAAGACCTGATACCAGGTCTCTCAGAAGGGCAAGCTATGTTATACGTGTTCCATCCGAAAGTTTTGAACTGGTTATGCAGGATTTGGGAGGGATCGGCACAGTCATTGAATCCAACTCAAAAGGAACGGATATAACCGACAGCTATGTCGATCTGGAAGCACGTTTAAAAACACTGAAAGTACAGGAAGATACTCTTCTGGATATCTTATCCAAATCAACCGAACGTGAAGATGTAATAAAACTTGAAAGCAGAATATCGGAAGTCAGGTATGAAATTGAAAGAATAGAAAATCAGCTGAGGAACTATGACCGTCTTATAGCATTCAGCCGTATAAGCGTCTTCATCCAGGAAGTGGATGATGCCTCTGAAACCGTTCTTCCGGCAAAATCTTTGGCTGAGAGAATCTCATCGGCTTTCAGGCAATCTATAAAGGAATTCAGACTTGGTTTTGAAGATTTTGTTGTATGGGTTGTGGAATCCTGGATTTCACTTGTATTCCTCATTATTATTGCGTCAGGAATTTATATCGCTGTAAAAAGAAACAGGAACAGACAATTCCGGAAGAAAGCTGCTGAACAAAAGGAAATCCATAATAAAACAGAGGAGAATGACAAAGGGAAACAAGAAGGCTGATTTAAAGTTTTAAATATTTCCTGGGAAATTAAGGCATGCGGGACATAATCCCTGCATGCATTTTTTACAGAAGTGGCTGTTATTGCCGATAGGTAAAAGGGTATATATTTTTTGATAACTCTGCTTATAAAACGGCAAACCGGAGGAAATTCATGAAATGGTCTGAGAAAACCCTCAAATTGGTGAAGAAGCACAGATTATTTATTTTTTTGATAATTATTCTGCATGCTATGTTTTTTTTATATAGAAATCCTTCCTTTATACGTACCGTTGATGAGTTTTTATCCGATAAAAATCCGGAACAGAAAACAATCTTTTTGTTTATATTTCTGTGTGCAATGGGCTTTATACCGATAATTTCGGTTATATATGCCAACTATTTGAACACAAGGCTCAACAAGGACAGAAAGACCCTTGAAAATGTCATCAAAACAGCCAACATTATAATTATTTCATTCCTTGAAGACGGCGTTATTCTGGAATTCAATGAAATGGCCGAAAGGATTCTTGGTTATAATGCTGAAAGTGTCATCAAAACACTCAGGATCTTTGATTTTCTGAGCACAAAAGACCAGTTGAAACTTGGCAAAATATTGGAGGAAAGCGGAGATTCCAGCCAGATCAACAAGTTTGATCTGTGCATCCGCACCAGGAATGGCGATTTGAAATACATCTCGTTCAACCTGAATATCCGGGGTGGAAATAACCTGACAAAAGTCTATGAACTGATGGGGATAGATATTACTGACCGTGTGAATTCCGAAAATGAATTGTATCAGAAGCATGAGGAACTGACTGCAGTTTATGAAGAACTGGCGGCCTCCGAGGAAGAACTCAGGGACCAACTGGATGAACTTATAAAACAAAAGATCATGCTCCAGGAAAAGGATGAGAGATATAATCTCGTAGTGGAAGCATCCAACATAGGAATTTGGGAATGGGACAGGGTATCAGGCACAAGCTTCTATTCAGACAGATGGTATGAGATTTTTGGTGTGGACAAAAACAAAGCTTTGGGAAAAGAACAGGATTTTCAGGAAAAGATTATCCATCCGGATGACAGTGAACGGGTGAATAAAGCCTTCAGGGATTATTATGAGGGAAAAACCTCCCACTATGAATGTGAATACCGTATTATTACAGATTCAGGAGAGGTAAGATGGATCAATTCAGTGGCAAAGGCCCTGTGGGATGACGACGGAAATATAATTAAACTGGCCGGAGCCAATACCGATATAACAGCCAAAAAGGAAGCGGAAGAGAAAATTAATAAACTGGCATATTTCGATACCCTTACGGGACTTCCGAATGTTTCCTGGCTGTCTGAGCAGTTCGAAATGATGCGCAGCAGGATAACATCCAATATTGCTCTGATTTATATAGATCTTGACAACTTCAAGCTTATAAACGACACTTACGGTCATCTTACAGGGGACAAGGTCATGATTGAGGTCGCCAACCGGCTGAGGAGATACTGCAATGATGGCATGCTGATTTCAAGGCTCAGGGGCGACGAGTTTGCAGTGCTTGCCCCGGATTTAAGTGATGAGTCCCTTGACTACTTTGCGGAAGAAATCATAAATTATCTGGAGGCAATAATAAAAATAGACAGCAATAGTCTCAGCTTATCGGCGAATATCGGTATTGCCGTATATCCACGGGACGGCGACAATATCGAAGCTTTACTGAGAAACGCTGATACCGCCATGTACCGGGCTATCGAGAAAAAATGCAAGTATCTCGTTTTCCAGCCGGGAATGAACGATGCAATTACGGAACGCCTGAATATCAGGAATCAGATGAAGATGGCTCTTACCAACAATGAGTTTATGCTTTTCTATCAGCCGCAGTTCCGGGCTTCCGACAAAAAAATAATGGGGTTTGAGGCTCTGTGCCGGTGGAATAACAAAGCCCTCGGAATGATTCCTCCCTCCAAGTTTATCCCTATAGCAGAAGATTCAAAACTGATTATTCCGCTGGGAGACTGGATTCTGGAAGAAGCGGTCAAATTCCTGAAAAAACTGCATGATAAAGGTCACAAAGATCTGAAAATGTCAGTAAATATATCAATTATCCAGCTTCTTCAGAAGAATTTCTCTGACAAAGTTCAGGGACTGATTGAAGCATATGGTATCCCGGCCGGCTGCCTGGAACTTGAAATCACTGAAACCGGTATGATGCAGTCATATGAACTGGTCGTGGACAATATCCTGATTTTGAAGGAAAAAGGCGTAAGGATAGCCCTTGACGATTTTGGAACAGGTTATTCTTCCCTCAATTACCTGACCGAGCTTCCTCTGGATACACTCAAAATAGACAAGACTTTTATTGACAACATCGACCAGGAGAAAGAAAAAAGCCTTCTTACCGGTACCATCATTGAAGTAGGCAGAAAACTTGGACTTTCAATAGTGGCGGAAGGTGTTGAGACGGAAAATCAGTTCAGGTACCTGGCAAGGAAAAAATGTGAACGCATACAGGGGTATTTCTTCAGCGAACCCCTGCCGGCCGATGAAGTTATGAAACTAATAGATTGACATTATTGTCAGGGATGTGATATATTTATTAAGCTATATTATAGCTTTGACGGATATAAAACGGATAGAGAGAGATAGAATAATTAGCGTGTAAGTCCTTAATCAGCAGAAACAGTTTTGGAAGGAGGCAGGTTTGAGTGTCTGAAGCCAAGAAAGAAAAGAGCGCAAAGACCAGCAGTAAAACCAGTGCTGTAAGAAGAGCAAAGCGTAAGGTATGTCAGTTTTGTGTTGATAAGATAGAGTTGATAGACTATAAGGATGTAACAAAGCTAAGAAAGTTCTTGTCAGAGAAAGGGAAAATTCTTCCCAGAAGAATTTCCGGATGTTGCGCGAAACATCAGCGCCAGCTGACATTATCAATCAAGAGAGCTCGTCATATTGCCTTATTACCTTATATAGTCGACTGACAGATCAAACAGCCTATAGATTACATCTATAGGCTGTATTTGAATTGTTCCGCACAGGGGTATCAATCGGGAAATTGGAACTTAAGCCGTCCCAATGCTATAATGATTTCGCACGATCTCTCAAAAGGTTGGGATGGATGATATAATGAATTTCAATGGGATGGATATCACCAAGAACATGAAACTGATTGAAAGCCTTAAAGGCCAGCTTCTCCTTTCGGTATCCGCTCTGTATTCCGAAATGTCTTCAGAAACGTGTGAAGATATCAGACCGGTAGCTATGGACACTTTGTCAGATATAATCATTATCAGCTATCTGTTGTCAAGACGTTTGGGAATCGATTATCCGACACTGGAAAAACAGATTTCGTCCAAGATCCGTCTTGGACTGCTGCAGGAGCACGAAACCGAAAAGTATTTTGGTGATTTGTCAGCATTATCCCGTTTCCGTTCTCATCAGGCAGGGAATGCCTCCTGAGATTAAGGGCGCCCTGAAGCCTTCTGGTCCGAATAGTAGAATTGGGGGTTCTTGAAATGAAAGTTATTTTGAAACAGGACGTCAAAAATTTAGGCAGAAAAGATCAGATAATAGAGGTTAATGACGGCTATGCAAGGAATTATCTTATACCAAAAGGCATTGCCGTGGAGGCGACAGCTTCGGCCATAAATGAATCAAAAATAAAGCAAAAGGCACTGGAACATCGCAAGGAAGTGGAACTTGCCGAAGCGAAAGCCCTGGCGGAAAAACTCTCAGCCCTGACAGTGGTTGTAAAGTCAAAGGCCGGCGCCAACGGCAAGCTTTTCGGCTCAATCACCAGCAAGGACATTGCCGATAAATTAAAAGAACAACATAAAATATCCATAGACAAAAAAATGCTGATTCTTCCTGAACCCATAAAAACTCTTGGAACTACCGAGGTAGAATTCAGATTGTATGCCGGAGTAACCGGGAAGCTCAAAGTCAGGGTTGAAGACAGTCAGTAATTCAGTTTTTCCGGGGGTTAAGATGAGTGATTTTACAAGGATTCCGCCGCACCATATCGAGGCCGAACAGTCAGTCCTTGGTTCATTGCTTATAGACCGCAATGCTCTCTCAGAGGTGAGCGGAAGATTAAAACCTGAAACTTTTTATCTTGAAAAACACAGAGAGATTTACGAGGCCATTTTGTCCCTGTATGAAGAAAGTTTGCCCGTAGACATAGTCACTGTCTCGGATGTTTTGGCAAAGCGGGGCACCTTGGAGAAAGTCGGGGATTTGGAGTATATAGCTCATCTTGCCAACAGTGTGCCTACAACGGCAAATGTTTCCCACTATGTGTCAATTATAGAAGATAAGGCGCTCCTTCGTGACCTTATCAAAGTTTCGGGCGAAATATCCGATATGGCCTACCAGGGCTCGACTGAAGGTGTGGAAGTTCTTAACCATGCCGAGAAAATGATTTTTGACATTTCCCAGGGAATGAACAGATCCGGACTTGAGCATATTAATTCAGTGCTTGACCAGACTTTTACCAAGCTGGAAGAGCTCTGTCAGAGCAAAGGCGATATAACCGGGGTTCCCAGCGGCTTTATCGACCTGGACAGAAAAACTTCCGGTTTCCAGAATTCCGATCTTATTCTGGTGGCAGCCCGTCCTGCCATGGGAAAAACTTCATTCGTGCTGAATATCGCTGTCAATGCCGCCTTAAGGAAGTTTCCGGTGGCCATTTTCAGCCTGGAGATGTCCCGGGTACAGCTGGTAAACAGAATGCTCGCCCTTGAGGCCATGGTTGAGCTTGAAAAGATGAGGACAGGCAAACTTGACGCGGAAGACTGGAAGAAGATAGGGTACTCTTTGGGTCCGCTGTCCAAGTCCCCTATTTTTATAGACGACAATGCAAGCCTGACTACAATGGAAATGATGTCAAAGCTGAGAAAGCTGAAACTTGAAAGAGGACTCAGCCTGGTCATCATAGATTACCTGCAGCTTATGGAAGGACGCAGAAAAACCGAAAACAGGCAGCAGGAAATTTCCGAGATCTCCAGGTCATTGAAGATTATGGCCAAGGAGCTTAATGTTCCCGTTATCGCGCTTTCTCAGCTCAGCCGCGCACCGGAGCAAAGAAGCGATCACAGACCTGTACTGAGCGATCTGAGAGAATCAGGCGCTATAGAGCAGGATGCCGATATGGTCCTGTTTCTGTACCGGGATGATTATTACAACGAAAATTCGGAGAAAAAAAATATAGTAGAAGTAATTATTGCAAAACACAGGAACGGATCAACCGGAACGGTAGAGCTTGCATGGATACCGCAATACACAAAGTTCGGCAACCGGTTGTATGACGAGAAGCAGCCTGTGTAACAGGTTACAGGGCAATGCATAATGAAGATCTTGTTCAGATTGTGCGATACGATATTCTGAAAAATGACCTTTTCCAAAGGGGCTCCGGCATCGTAATAGGACTTTCAGGCGGGGCTGATTCAGTGTGTCTGCTCAAAATACTGAAGGAGCTTAAGAATGAATTTGAGCTTAAGCTTACAGCGGTCCATCTGAACCATAATCTCCGGGGAAGAGAAGCAGACGAGGATCAGGCATTTGTGGAGGACCTTTGCGCCAATTGGAATATTGAGCTTGAAGTCTTCAAAAAGGATGTAAATGAAATAGCCAGAAAGAAAAAAATATCCGTTGAAGAGGCAGGCCGCATAACCCGTTACGGTTTGTTCAATCAGGTTCTGGCAGAGAGAAAGGCCCAATATATTGCCGTCGCACATCAGAAAGAAGATCAGGCAGAGACCGTAATGCTCAACATTCTGAGAGGAACCGGCCTTGACGGTCTTTGCGGCATGAGCATGAAACAGGGGAATATAATACGGCCGCTTCTCAATATCTCGAGAAAGCAAATCGAAGAGTTCCTGCAAAAGGAAAAAATCCCATACCGTATTGACAGCACAAACCTGGATTTGGATTATACGAGAAACAGGGTCAGAAATGAACTGTTCCCAATGATTCGCAGCATGTTTGATATTGATCCTGTCTCCCGGCTGGTCAGGATTTCAGCTCTTGTGCAGGATGAAAGAGATTTCCTGGAGCATACGGCTGAAACAGCATACAATGAAGTGGTTGTCAGTCATTCAGATGCTGTAAAAATCTATCTTGAAAAATTCAAATCCATTCCCGCCGCGATAAAAAAGAGGATAATCAGAAAAGCATGGGAGAAAATAAACAAGGGCCGCCAGAACCTTGAATATGTCCATGTTGAGCAAATATTGAACCTGTGCCGGAATGGAACTACCGGAAAAAAGGTCGTCCTTCCCAGGGAAATCGAGGCAAGAATATCTTATGGATGCCTTGTTCTTTCACCGAAGACTCCCCAGAAGGCCGGTTCATTTTATTATCCGATCCAACCCGGCGGTGTAATCAGGGCGGCCGAAGCAGGGGGAATCCTGGAAGCTGGAATAATGCCGGCCCAAGATGCCTTTGAGAAGTACGGCCATCCGGAAAATATCAGAGAAAGGGACTGTATTCAGCTGTTTGATTATGATAAACTAAAAGGTAACCTTGTTTTGCGGAGCCGGACCGAAGGCGATGTTATTAAACTCGCAGGACTGGGTGGGGAAAAGAAATTAAAGAAATTCTTCATAGACGAGAAGATACCCAGGGAAAAACGGGATAATATCCCTTTGGTGGCTCAGGGCAACAAAATTTTGTGGATTGTCGGGATGAGGACATCCGAAGAATTTAAGGCAAAAAGGAATTCAAAAAATATTCTGATTTTATCATGGAAATTTATTTAAAATGGGGGAAATTGATATGGCAAAGATCAGTGTTTTGGTGAGCAGAGAAGAAATCAAGGCGAAGACCGAGGAACTGGCGAAAAGAATTACCGAGGATTACAGAGGCAAGGATCTGCTACTTGTAGGGGTTTTAAAAGGCGGATTTATGTTTCTGGCGGATCTTGCCCGGGCCATTGACCTGCCTTTGAGCATAGATTTTATTTCAGTTTCAAGCTATGCAAATTCCACTGTTTCTTCAGGCGTGGTAAGAATTCTGAAAGACATAGACTACGATATTACCGGGAAACATGTCCTGATAGTTGAGGATATTATAGATTCAGGACTTACACTTACTTACCTCAAAGAACTGTTTAAAGCCAAACACTGTGCGAGCGTAAAGGTTTGCACAATTCTGGACAAGCCTTCCAGGAGGAAAGTTGATTTGGAGGTAGATTACCAGGGTATAATAATCCCTGACAAATTTGTTATAGGCTATGGGTTAGATTACCAGGAGAAATACCGCAACCTGCCCGATGTATGCGTGATCGAGGACCTGGAAGAATGATGTTTGCATTCTGGTTGTATTTTGATTTTAATTATGTTACCATAAAATAATAGTTCAAAATTGGCCTTAATATTATTTGTATTTTATATAATCTATATAGACAGATGATTTGGCCTTTACAGGAGAGTGGATTTATTTGAAGAGATTCAGGGGCTTTAGCTTTTATATCATAATTTTTATAATCATGGCCCTCGTTCTGATGATGTATAACGGCATCAGCAGCACTACCAACATGAAATATTCTGAGTTCCGTGACCAGCTCGATGCCGGCAATGTAAAAAGCGTTCTGATCAAAACTCTGGAAGCTGAAGTTATACTGAAGGAACCATCGGGCCATTTTCTGCCCGACTACCGGTACAGTGTGGCTTATTTGTCTTATGACGATTTCATCAGGCTTCTGAATGAAGCCCGCGATCAGGGCAAAATAAATGACTATGAATTCGAACGGGTCCAGACACCGCCGTGGTGGCTTGAAATGCTGCCCATGTTCGCCATGGTCATACTGTTCATTTTCTTCTGGATATTCTTTATTCAGCAAACCCAGGGCGGCGGAAGCCGTGTGATGTCATTCGGAAAGAGCAGGGCCAGGATCGCGAATGAAGACAATAAAATAAAGGTCCGGTTCAGCGACGTGGCAGGCGCCGATGAAGAGAAAGCAGAGCTTGAAGAGATAGTAGAATTCCTGAAAGAACCCAAAAAATACCTTGAGCTTGGCGCCCGCATACCCAAAGGAGTGCTTCTCGTAGGCCCCCCCGGTACTGGTAAGACCCTTCTGGCCAAAGCGGTAGCAGGTGAGGCCGGGGTTCCCTTCTTCTCAATAAGCGGATCTGATTTCGTTGAAATGTTCGTAGGCGTGGGCGCATCCCGTGTAAGGGATTTGTTTGACCAGGCCAAGAAAAATGCGCCGTGTATAGTCTTCATCGACGAAATAGACGCGGTAGGACGGCACAGGGGCGCAGGTCTCGGCGGCGGGCACGACGAGCGCGAGCAGACATTGAACCAGCTTCTTGTCGAGATGGATGGCTTTGGTGTCAATGAAGGCGTTATAGTCCTGGCGGCCACAAACCGTCCTGACATTCTTGATCCGGCGCTGATGAGACCGGGCAGGTTTGACAGACAGATTGTGGTAAGCTATCCCGACATCAAGGGAAGAGAGGCAATTTTAAGGGTTCATTCGAAGAACAAACCCTTGGATGACGATGTGGACCTTAAGGATATCGCCAAGACCACGCCCGGATTTACCGGTGCCGATCTTGAAAACCTGCTGAATGAAGCTGCGCTTCTTGCAGCCCGCAAGAACAAGAAAAAGATTTCAATGGAAGAAATAAAGGAAGCCAACTATAAGGTCATAATGGGACCCGAAAAGAAAAGCAGGGTTATCAGCGACAAGGAAAAGAAACTTACCGCATACCACGAAGCTGGTCATGCAATTACCGTCCGTGTTATATCTTCCACCTTGAAAGTTGACCGTGTTACGATCATACCTTCCGGCAGAGCCGGAGGATTTACATCCTTCAAACCTGACGAGGATCGTCAGTATATCACGAAATCCCAGCTTATGGAACAGATCATTGTAAGCCTGGGAGGACGCGCCGCGGAAGACCTTGTTTTCGGGGAGATCAGCACAGGTGCGGCAAATGACCTCAAGCAGGCCAATACCGTAGCCAGGAACATGATTACCAAGTACGGCATGAGCGATGAACTTTCCAACCTGGTATTCGGCGATGAAAATGATGAGGTATTCCTTGGAAAGAGTTATGTCCATACCCGCAACTTCAGCGAGGCCATTCAGGCAAAAATAGACGCTGAGGTCAAGAAGATAATTGATGAGGCATATCAGAAGGCAAAGGATATCCTTACAGAGCACAGGCAAAGACTTGACGATATAGCACAGGCATTGCTTGACAAAGAACGTCTTGAGGCCGACGAGTTTGAAGAGATATTCAAGAATGGTTACAACAGTTCGCCTCTCGCCATTGAAG
>Ga0134091_1002858_pt1 | contig 11157 bp, 10 predicted proteins | sample 2_5taG_FD_94451 | JGI IMG/M metagenome (GOLD analysis project Ga0134091, IMG submission 94451) | Switchgrass degrading microbial communities from high solid loading bioreactors in New Hampshire, USA - 2_5_20_6_A2 metaG | ecosystem: Engineered > Bioreactor > Semi-continuous > Anaerobic >...
TGAATCTTATACATGAGACCTCAACTCCTTTGGACCAGGAGGGTGCTTTTTCCTAAAGCACCGCTTTTTGAGGTCTCTTTTCTATTCCTGACCTCTTTTTTCCTACTAAAACTTTACACTACCTCTAGCTTAGCAGTCCGATTTTATCGGCAGGCTCACAAGGTCTTCCATTAATATTTAATCTTCAGAAACATAGAACCTTTTTTTACCATAGTTCATTACTTATATTGAAATGCTGTTGATCGACTTTGGCAATTTATTCAAAAAAAAGGGGAGTGGAAGGTATGGATGTGTGGCAGATTATTGTACTGGCTATTATGGCGGAGGCCATTTTTTGAGACTCTAAAACTGGTATGGCAAAAAGATAAATTCCATCCTGATGTGCTGGGATCATTGCTTATCGGGATAATACTGGCCTTATCAACCGGACTCAATCTTTTCGAAATGGTAGGACTGCCCATAGTCAATCCCTATTTGGGGCAGATTTTTACCGGAATCCTGGCATCCCGGGGTGCCAACTTTGTTCATGATCTGGTAAAGATTGCCCAAGGTATGAGAATACGGGTAAATTCCAATCATTCCTGACCTAAGACGGCAGTGATAACATCACTTATGAGGCGGGCGGCATTGGAAGCAATGGTTAACGAACCTTTATCCGTACCGATTTCAAACAGCAGGGCTCGGGGATAAAGGTCTTGATTGTAACTGCCTCTTCCCATATAGATGCCTCGCATCAGGCCGGGATAGAGGTGGTCAGCAGTTGCTTTAATCTGACGGGCAAATTCCAGGTTAGCTCTCATATTGGGGTTGGAACGGCCGATCACGATCATGACCTGAGCAGTTTCAACCCCATTAATTCTGGCCAGGTAGGAATTTAATGGTGCTGAATCCCGGTGAATATCAAAGACCGCATCGGGGCTGTCTTTGAGAAGCTTCACCGCTGTTTTTCGTGACCGGTTATAGGCATTGATATCGTGAGGATTATGATTGTCTTTATTGTGTACTACCGTGAAACCGCTGCGCCGCAGTGCTTCTGCCATAGCATCGCCAACTTTCAGAATATCCCCATCCGGCGGTTCAGCGGCTTTGCCGGAAGTGAGTATATATGATTCATCATTATGAGTATGATAAATAGCCAGTTTTTTCCCAGAGGTACGCAATATCAGGCTATTAGGATAGTACAGGGTAGCAGCCGGCTGCGCCTTGGGAATAAGATTCAGTTCGGAGTTGTCTGGATTTTTTATGCGGGCAACAGCCTGATCTCCCTTTACACTGGTAATAATGTAATGAATATCATCGCTGCTGATATATTCATCATCAACAGTTACCGGCAGCCCGGTCTGCAAGATCACCTTGCCCTCTTCATCGCGTATGGTTACATAATTGCCGCCGGCCTGGGGATCAACACCTATGGGTTTAGCCGAACGCGGTGTTTCCATGTTATAGGCTAGATATGATATGGCCATTATTCCAAATAAGATACCAAAGTATATCCAGATATAACGCTGCTGCAAGGTTGCTTTCATAAAAAAACCGCCTTCTTTCAAGATCAAATCTATTATTTGAAGAAGGCGGCGGCTTTATGCGATTTACCAGCTAGTTAGAGGTTGGTATCCCAACTGGCCAGATACTCTTTTTGCTCTTCAGTTAGTTCATCAATCTCTACTCCCAGGGATTGCAGTTTCAGCATGGCAACTCTTTTATCGATTTCCTCGGGTACGTTGTAGACATGGTTGCCCAGTTTGTCCCGGTTCTGAATGACATAAACGATGGACAGAGCCTGCAGGGAGAAACTGGTATCCATTACTTCCGCAGGATGCCCGTCACCGGCGGCCAGGTTGACCAAACGGCCTTCAGCTAATAAATAGAGTTTACGGCCATCTGCCATTACAAACTCTTCGATATTATCTTTCAGTTTCCGGGTGCTTACCGCCAAATCATAGAGATCTTGTTTGCAGATCTCCACATCAAAGTGTCCGGCATTGGCCATAATGGCATTATCCTTCATAACTTCCATATGCTCACGCCGGATAACATTTATATTGCCGGTTACGGTGATGAAGATATCACCCAGCTTGGCTGCTTCCTGCATGGGCATGACCTGGAAGCCATCCATAATGGCTTCATTGGCCTTGATAGGATCTATTTCCGTAATAATTACCTTGGCGCCCATGCCCAGTGCTCTCATGGAAACCCCTTTTCCGCACCAGCCATAACCGACTACTACCACATTTTTACCGGCTACTACCAGATTGGTCGTGCGATTTATACCGTCCCATACTGATTGCCCGGTTCCATAACGGTTGTCAAACAGATATTTCATGTAGGCATCGTTGACGGCGATCATGGGGAATAATAAGGTATTATTAGCATCCATGGATTTTAACCGGACAATACCGGTGGTGGTTTCTTCACATCCGCCGATTATATTGCGAGCCTGTTCAATCCGGTCTTTGTGCAGCATGGTTACCATGTCAGCCCCGTCGTCAATAATTGCATCGGGCTTTGCATCAAGAGTTAATTCCATAAAACGATGGTATTCTTCCATGCTCTCGCCGTGAATAGCATATACCGTGATACCTGAGTCTACCAGAGCAGCTACCACATCATCCTGAGTGGAAAGAGGATTGCTGGCGCAGGCTACCACGTCTGCCCCGGCTGCTTGTAAAGTCTGGAGCAGGTAACCGGTTTTTGCCTCCAGGTGCAGACAGCAGGCTATGGTTTTGCCGGCTAGAGGTTTGGTCTCTTCAAATTCAGCCTTGAGTATATTCAGAACCGGCATATTCTGACTTACCCATTCAATCTTGCGATAACCGGAAGGAGCCAGTGCCGGATCCTTAATAATTGAAAGCCGGGATGCTTTGGTCTGGGGCACGGCGTTCATTAATAAACCTCCTTTGGAAATAGAGTTTGTAGTTAAAGCCTACATATAGAACATTATAAGCAAAAGAGGTTACAATAGAAACACAATTTGGTAATATTATTTTAAATCCTGAAATTTCGGATGTGGGGAAAAAACGGTGAAGGTATTAATGTTCAGTTGGGAGTATCCGCCTCATATGGTGGGGGGCTTGGGTCAGCATGTTTTTGATTTAAGCCGTTTTATGGCAGCAATGGGAGAAACGGTTCATATAATCACTCCGCGAATGGGTAATTATCCGGACTATTGGATTGAGAATGGAGTACATATTCATCGAGTGGGTTGTCCAGCCTGGGAGGGTGAAGATTTTAAGTCCTGGACATTTACTTTCAACAGTGAAGCCATTCGGGAAGCCGTCCGGCTCAATGTGCTGGTGGGCGGCTTCGATGTAGTACATGCCCATGATTGGCTGGTGGCTTATGCAGGCCGCTCCCTGGCTAAAATATTTGAAATACCCCTGGTTTCCACTATTCATGCCACCGAACATGGTCGTAATTTAGGGCTGCACAACCGCATGCAGATGGAAATCAATGAAATTGAAAAGAACCTGGCTTTAGAGTCGGAATTGGTAATCTGTTGCAGCAATTATATGCAGGAGGAAGTTCATACCTTATTTGGCCGCCCTAAAGAAGACATACGGGTAATACCTAATGGTGTTGACCCGGATCTCTTTACTGCCCTGCCTGATCAACCCCGCTTCAATATCAGTGAAAGTGATAAAGTGGTCTTTTTTATTGGCCGGTTGGTGCCGGAAAAGGGTGTCTGGCAGCTTATCCAAAGTTTCCCGCAAGTATTGCAGCAAGTACCAGAAGCCGTCCTCTATATCGGGGGACGGGGACCCCAGCAGCCCCAATTGGAAAAGCTGGTCCGGGATCTGGGCATAAGTGACCGGGTGGTCTTTACCGGGTTTATTACCAAAGAAGACCGCAATTATGTGTATAACCAGGCTAAAGTGGCGGTTTTCCCCAGCCTGTATGAACCTTTTGGCATTGTAGCTTTAGAAGCTATGGCTACCCACACTCCGGTAATAGTGGGCAATGCCGGTGGATTGGCGGAAATAGTTGAACACCGGGTTAATGGCTTGAAGGTGACCCCGGGCAATGTAGACGAACTGGCCCAGGCTATTATTGAATTGTTAACCGATGATGACTTAGCGAACCGGTTGCAGGAGACTGGCTATGAAACGGTGAAATCTGTTTATGGATGGGATGTCATCGCCCAGTCTACTTTGAATGTGTACCGGGAAGTGATATATAGAAAGAAGCGCTTGCTGGTAGAAGCTTAAAACTTATGCTTGATTAGGAGACGTGTCACTGTTGAATGCAAGAATCATAATGGTGCTGCACAGCCATATTCCCTATGTGAAAAGGCAGGGAAGATGGCCTTTCGGAGAGGTCTGGCTCTTCGAAGCTATGGCAGAAACCTATGTTCCGTTAATAATAAATTTGCTGAAACTTGATGAAGAGGGGAAACAAACCCCCCTTACTATGAGCTTCAGCCCCGTTCTTTTGGAGCAGTTGAATTCCAAGTATATTAAGCAGGAGTTCGTAAATTATCTCAAAGAACGGGAGTCCATGGCTCGAAGCGATGAAAGGTATTACCTGTCCCAGAGCGATTTGGAATTTGCTGGCATCGCTGCCTATTATGCCAGTTTTTATCGTGACATTCGCCGGGACTTCGAGATTGATCTCCAGCGTGATATAATCGAAGCCCTGAGATATTTGCAGGGTCGAGGTCAGTTGGAGATCATAACCACTGCTGCAACCCATGCCTATCTTCCCCTGCTGGATCGCAGTGACCTGGAAAACCAAGTGTATTGGGGTAAACGGTTATATGAACAGGTATTCTCCACGGAACCCCAGGGATTCTGGCTGCCGGAATGTGGCTATTTCCAAGGGATAGAGGATGTTTTAATAGCCAACGGCTTTAAGTATTTCTTTGTAGACAGCCATGCTATTGAGGGGGGCAAACCCCTGGGAGTAATGAGTCCGGGCGGCAGTGAGCCGGAAACAGAGGTGGAAACTTTTGCTTCTACCGGTCTCAGTACCTACCGGCCTTATCGCGTGGAAAACCGGGATATCACGGTTTTTGGACGTAATTCCATGGTCAGCCAGCAGGTTTGGTCCTCGGAGTACGGTTATCCAGGGGATGAAGACTATCGAGAATTTCATAAGGTTTCACCCCGTTCAGGTTTTAAATACTGGAGGGTGACCAACCGCAACCATCCTCTGGACAAAAAACAAGTCTACAATCCGGATAAAGCCCTGCTGAAAGTAAAGCAGCATGCAGCTCATTTTGTGGGAACCTTGAAGAATACTGGACAAAATGCTATAGAGATGGGATTCTCCTCCCCTTTAATCGTGGCCTGCTATGACACGGAATTGTTCGGTCACTGGTGGTGGGAAGGAGTCAACTGGCTCAGCGAAGTTATTAATCACTTACATAACAGTACTGAACTGGAGTTGGTACTGCCTTCTCAGGTAGGGCCTGCCACTTATGAAGCCAAAGTCTTTGAGTCTTCCTGGGGGCGGGGAGGAAAACACTACGTCTGGGAAAACGAGGAGACCGCCTGGATGTGGGATATTATCCGCAAAGCGGGAAGGGAATACCAGAACTTAAAAGGTTTAGAACAGGAGACCTTAATGGGACAGAAAGCCATGTCCCAGGCTTTAAAAGAATTAATGCTGATTCAAAGCAGCGACTGGCTGTTTATGGTAAGCAACAATCTCACTAGGGATTATGCTATGAAGCGTTTCTTTGAACATTATACGAAGCTGCTGCGACTGACTAATACGGTGCAAAACCAGCAGTTTGATGATAATTTCCGGGAGTGGCTTCGTCGTATTCAGTACGAAGACGACTTTTTCAGCTGCCTGTAATTTTGGAGGTGTCATATGAAAGGGCATATCGCCTTTTGTCCTCATTTTCATCAGCCCCATTTTCAACTGTTTCGCACTCGGGAAGAAGCTTTCAAGAATTCCTATAGGCCTTGGCTGCAATTACTCTCCCAGGCTGTAAACCTGGATGATTTTTATATAAATATCCACTTTTCCGGGCCTTTTTTATATTGGCTGCGGGATACCAAGGCTGAGTTCCTGGACCAGTTTAATACCTTGCTGGAAAGCAAAAAGATTGGCCTTCTGGGAGGTTTGGCTGATGAGCCGTTCATTCAACTGTCCTCCCGCCCTGATGACGTACTGTATCAGATGCAGAAATACGATGAATTGCTGACGAGAGTTACGGGAGTAACCGCCGCTGACTGGCAGGGAATCCATCTGGTTGAGCGTGAGTGCGGGGAGATGCTTTTGTATCAGGCAACTCAGGCAGCCCGACGCCTGAAAGCAGAGCCGATATTCTATTTGGATGCGGAAACATTCTATGTTGCGCACTTTTCCTATCCTGGGGCCAGTGATGATTATTGCTTAAAACACTTTGGATTCAAGGATCCGGTAGCCAAAACCACAATCAGTCATCTGCCCCAATCCTTATTGTTTTTTGCCCTGCGGGATGAAATAAATGGGCAGGAATTCGTATGCTTTCCGGTGCACAGTCAATTCCGTTATCAACTGCTGAAAAAAGACAGCTTTACCAGTGAAGACCGGGTCATAATCAAACCCAAACACTATTACTTTTACATCAAGGATGCTCTGGAGCAAGCCTATGAACAGGTAAGAAAGCTGGGCAAACCTCTGGAACCCCTGCTAGTTATTTTTGAAGATGCGGAAAAGTTTGGGCAATGGAGCAAAGATCCCCAGGGAGATCGGGAGTGGCTAATGGAGTTCTTCACTTTGGTGGACAGAGATCCCGATTTGAAGTTTACCGGGCTGAAAGATTATTTGCATGAACAGGGTTTCCTTGATACTTACCCGGTAAGTTCCAGCCACAGCTATCCCGAATGGGAAAACTGGACAGCCCGCCGGGGCATCCGGGGGGTAACTTTTGGTGACGAAAGGCTGCGCAAGGTAATTTGCCGGCTGCGAGACGCTGAAGCCCTCCAGAACGAATTTGAAACTGCTGTGCTGCAAAAGCTGGAGATGACCACTCTTGCTCCGGAATTAGCCCAGGTATTGCATGACTCGCTATTGGCTTCGTCCCAGAGATATCAGCTGGTGGAAAAGATTCTGGAAAGTCACTATCCGGACTGGCTGGAATTATATAGAGTGGTCAATCGGGTCCGCCATCTGGTATACCAGGAGGATCCCAAATGGGCCAGCCGCCATCCCAGTTACGGCTCTTCTCCTTTTTACGATATGCAGGGTTTGGCCTATCTGGAATTGGCCATGCGGGTTTTGACACGGCTATTGCAGGAACTGAATATATCTGACTGGTGGGGAACTAAGGTCAAAGACTGGGATATGGATGGACAAGATGAAATTGTCATCGAAAACCGCCAGCACTCCTTGATCCTGGATCAGGAAGGGGGCTGTATCACTTACCAGCATGTTATTGAACCCCAGGCCGCCCAAAACTCCGAACAAGCCAGCCAGCTGCTGTTGCAGGATTTCAAGCGCTTGCGGGCTTATAACCACATATACAGCAGCTCTTACCCCCTGGTGATGACGGAAAGTGACAGCGATCTGAAACGCCAGTTTTATCCCGAAGGAGGGCGGGTTGAAGTACCCCGTAATTCCATGCGCTGTGCTATATGGATAGCAGCCCTTAATCAGGAAGTCGCCGTAGGTGAATTTGATACCTGTAAATACAGTATTGACTCAGTAGAGGTCAGGGACGGCAAAACCCTGGTTAAGATGAGTAAACAGACGGTTTTGGATTTGATAGGACACGATCCTTTGACTATATCCCTGGTTAAAGAATTCCTGGTGGATGAGAACTCACTGCAGGTACAGTTCCATGCCTATACGGATCGGGTAATTGATGCCCTGAAATTCTATATGGTTCCGGAATTGGTGACATCTGCCTCCCCATCCGACGAGGTCAGTTTTCAGCCCTGCGCCTGGCTGGGAACGATCCCGGCGCAAGAGGGGGATGCTGTCAATGTCCAGCTCAGGGACGTAGTATCATTGGGCAGAGATGGCCTCAGCTATTTTGATGAGGATCAGGTGATCGAAGCCATAGCAGGCCTGGATTATTATTATAGATTGGACAGTGCTGATGGATCCAGTCATTATAATATGATCCGTTATCAGCTGGAGGGGGACCATTCTTTGCAGCGATTGGAAATCAGACCGGCAGTTAGTCATTATTATCGTGACTATGTTTTTCCCGAGCAAAGTCGTCTTAGTTACCACACCTCAGGGCTTATGATCCGGCCATGGATACCTTTTGTAGGGGGACAGGCTTCCCTGACCGTAAATATTACCTGGGGATTTGATATTGAAGGGAATCAGGAACTGTATAGGGAAGTATTCCCTCTAATCAGGGAATGTACTGGCTGAATAATACACGGGAGGAAGAAGGAATGATTTTAAGGGAGTTTTTTGATTATTATTTTCGCGCCGTCGATCCGGAAGTTTTAGCAATGTACCAGAATTTAATGCCGGGGGTTAGGGATCTGGCCGGCAGTTATGAAGAACTGTTTTCCCGCAACGATGATGAGGCCATCGCATTTTTGCTGGATTTCTATCGTCTTAACTCGGACCTGCGCAATCAAAATCCTGAACAGGCTATTATTTTCAATGTACATAATAATGTTTGTTTTCCCTTTTTTGTTGAATATCTATGGAAGGTTATGAAACCCGAGGACCGGCAAAAGCTAAAGGAAAAGGCCGGGGCTGATGATCTAGCCGAAATTACGAAACGTTTAAACGATGATGTGAATCTGCGCAACTGGGTAAGAAAGGAGATTGGCTGCAACTTAAGCCAGCAGGATTTGTTTACTTTGAATGAAATCATTGCCCTGCAGAACTTTTCCTCGGGAGGAGAATCTTCTTTTCTCAAATATGTTTATCCCGATATACAAAAACTGAGCGGCAGGGTTCTGGATGCCGGATGCGGTGCTGGTTTTGCCACCCTGGTAATGAGCCAGTATGCTTCGGTATTTTCGATAGATGCCTGTAAGGCCAGGCTGGAAAGAGCTATGGCTCTCTCCAACATGATGAAGAAGGGAGAGAAAAACGTATTCCCCAGAGTAATGGAGTTGATTGAGGAAGAACTGGGGGGTATTGATGTGGAATGTGAATTCCCCTCTGCAGATGACCTTCTGGCAGGCACTTCCAAGGAAGTCACCTTTGTAGAAGGCAGTATTGATGATCTGCCTTATCCGGACAATTATTTTGATGCCATTAACTGTTTAGACGTGTTGGAACACACCTATAATCCTGAAGCCATTGTGGAACAATTTGCCCGGGTACTGAAACCGGGAGGCCGGGTATTTATAACTGCCCCCACTCGTTACGGGGAAGTGGAACAGCATATTCACGAGAGCATAGAAGGAACCCTGTATCCTGCTATGCTGCATATGCACCACTTTGACCCCCAATCTTTGACGGAGATGTTTGAACGGCATGGATTTAAGACAGTGGAAATTACTCCTTTCGATTTCATGAGCTGGGATGAATTTATGGATATAGCTAACCGTTCGCCCGAACGTGAATTGGCCGAAGAATTGAAATCTAAGCCCTTTGATCAGGTGGCATTGCAGTTATTTGCTGTCTTTGAAAAGATATAGGTGCTATTTCCATTTTTCTATCCAGTAATAATCGATCTCTTTGATACCAAATTCCTGGGCATTAATGATGCTCCAGTAATCGCCGGAACCATGATAAACGTCAATCCAGTAAGGTGAGTCGGGGTAAAGGCGATAATTGATATCACCAGTATCAATAACTTTCAGGGTGGAAAATGATTGCCCATTAATCTGCAAGGGCTCTTTAAGATAAAGGATTGTGTTATAGGGAATGATGGGCTGGAGCGGGTCACCCCCTGCATTAACCGGATAGCGGGGGTGAACTGCCACCGCACCGAAAAAATAAGGTTGCCCGCTGGAAGAGAGTACATTGCCGGAATGATTGGTATAGGCAGTAGCTTTTTGATTTTGCACGGAGAACATAACATACCACTCTTTTTCCTGGGGAAGAGGTTTCTTTTCAGGTTCCGGACGGGTTTCTAACCAAATTATAGCGGTTAGTATTATTAGTCCCGCCACCGTGGCTAAGATATATAACTGCCGTTTGCCTACTCTCATGCTGCCATTTCTCCTTGGGCATTTTTATCAGTTTTTCATAGAGGGTTGAGTATCATTCTTTCAAGCAAGCTGAAAGTTTTACCAGTTTGTACTATAACCAGATATTATAGTAATACCATCGAAAAGTCATGGTATAATAGCATAGAGCGGTTAATAAAGAGGAGGAAACAGATGGCTGCCAATTTGGGAATAGATCCAGCACTTTTTGCGTATATCTGTCAATCAGTTGAAAATACACCCTTTTATAAATTGATAGGAATTCAGCTGACTGCTTTGGGACCAGGAGAGGCTGAAATACAATTGAAGGCTGCGCCGCAGCATACCAATCCTTTGGGCCTTTTACATGGCGGGGTATTAATGTCCATTGCTGATGCGGCTATGGGCAATGCCATTCGCAGTCTGGGCATTAAAGGAGTTACTGCTGATTGTTCCATCTCTTTTCTGGCTTCAGCCAGTTTGGACGGCCTGTTGCTGGCTAAAGGGAAGGTAGTTAAAGCTGGCAAAAGACTGGTTTTTGCCCGCGCCGAAGTTCTTTCCGACGGACAAATAGTGGCTGATGTGAAAGGTACCTTTGCTAATGTAGGAACCATAGATCCAAGGGAAAAGAGTGACTCCCATGGATAATCAACTGATGAAAGCATCCCAATACTGCTTGTTTACCTTTGCCACTACTTCCTATGCTCTCAAGGCGGAACGGGTTTTAAAAGAGATAGATGCTGAATTTATGGTTGTGCCAACATTGAGAGAGATTTCCTCTAGCTGTGGTTTAGCGGTCAAATTCTTTCCTGACAGATTGGAAGAGTATGCGCAAGAACTTAAAAACCGGCAGGTAACCATCGACGCAGCCTACCGCGTCCAAAGAAATGGCCACCGAAACAATATAGAAAAACTGGAATTACAATAAAGCATGAGTTATCTGGGAAGCCGTTTTTGTTAACGGCTTCTCAGACTGTCGAAAAAGGCCATGTAGAGAGATCGCCACGTCGCTGCGCTCCTCGCGATGACATACCAAAAGGCCATCATATGTGTCATTGCGAGCCCCGGAGGGGCGTGGCAATCTCAAATGTTGAACCGTTAATAGACTTCTTTGACA
>Ga0134091_1002859_pt1 | contig 11149 bp, 11 predicted proteins | sample 2_5taG_FD_94451 | JGI IMG/M metagenome (GOLD analysis project Ga0134091, IMG submission 94451) | Switchgrass degrading microbial communities from high solid loading bioreactors in New Hampshire, USA - 2_5_20_6_A2 metaG | ecosystem: Engineered > Bioreactor > Semi-continuous > Anaerobic >...
AAAGTAATTATTGTCAGAAGGCAACTGGGATATTGAGCGTTTATGTTACCTCAATAGGTATATGAAACTTCATGTGTTGTGTTTCTGGTTTAAGGAAAAAACAATCAGATGTAATAGAGTTGCGCCAATATTAGTAACTTTTCATTTATTATCCTTAAGCGTGAGCAACTTATTTTTACAGTGAATTGGAGTTTAATTTTTCAATTGGTAAAAATATATGTCCGTAAAGCGCTTCAGATGATTTTATGTCTCAGATGATATATTTATGCGTAAATATTCCTGATGATATCTTAACAGAAGATACTACAAATCGTTGCATGTCAGCGACATAACACAATATATTGTGTTATGTCGCTGACATTACAGTTTTTATGAATTAGAATATTAGTAAATAATGTATAAAATGGAATATGCGATATTTGAGATGCAAAATGAAATCTATAATAGATAAAGGCTTACTTTTTGAGAAAACTGGAAAGCAACTTGATATTTCACCTGCCATGTATAATTCAGCTGCTGAGAGATATACAGCAGTTGCGGAGTACCTGACTGAGAGTGATCCAGAAGTTTTACGGGGAAAACCACGGTTAAAGTTCGGAAAATAACCATATGTATAAAGACAAAGTTGCATGTTCCAGGGTGTATTAAAAACCTATTTTATATAATGAAAAGGAGGTATTTGATGAGTAATAAAGAAATACTAATAACCAACAAAAGTATGATTGAGCCAAAACACTTAAATGAACATGAACCATACGAATATTACAAGTATGAAGTAACACCGCGCAGTAACGAGAGCAGGTGTTATGCAGCTTTTTATGAAATACCGCCTGGGAAAGCAAACTACCCATATCACTATCATCTTAACAGGGAAGAAGTTTTTTATATAATCAGCGGAAGTGGCATTTTGGAAACACCCAACGGCAAAAAGACGATTTCGGCAGGAGATATTATTGTTTGTCCGCCTTCGGGAAGAGGAGCACATAGAATAGTAAATACTTCACAGAACGAAATGCTTGTCTACTTGGATGTTGATGCGATAGGTTATCCTGACATAGCATATTATCCCAATTCTGATAAAGTAGGCATAATTCTTCATAGTGAAGCAAATACATTTTATAAAATAAATGCAAATGTGGAATATTATGAAGGCGAATAACCATTTGTATTAAGGAATGCAAATTTAGTACGAATATTCTTATAATATACATTAACTGGAAAATTATATGGTATATATGGAGGAAAGGTTTTCCTGAATATCTATGTTACAATATGCCCAATATGTTACTTTAAAATATATATCGACATGATTGTTAAAATTTCTACATATTTTGTAGTTTAGTAGAGTAAAATTCCCAAACTAATTTAAAAATTATTTTGGGAATTTTCACTGGTTTTAAAATTGAACCAGGGAGTACAGTTCATCCTTCTGGTCCTGGTTTACACCTATATAACGCAGAGTTATCCGTTGTGAGCTGTGGTTGAACGTATCCATTATAAGACCGATATTGTAGCGTGACATTTTATATGTCCAATATCCCCAGGTTTTACGCAGGCTGTGGGTGCCAAAATTCTCTATCCCTACTGCTTCAGCGGCTTCGCGTAAAATGCGGTAACTCTGAACCCTGCCTATATGCCCGCCTTTCCTGCTTGCAAACAGGCAATCTTCAGGCATTAGATTCTGCGTTCTCACATAGTTTTCTATCTCTTTTTTCAGAGAATCATTTATTTTTATTTTTTTCTCTTTGTCGGTTTTCTTTTCTTTCAGAATCAGATATTCACGGAACCGGTTATCTGCTGTATAGATGTCCTTAACCTTAATGGGCAAAATATCGCTGATCCTTAAGCCGGTATTCAGGCCAAATTTAAACAGCAGCCCATATTTCGGATCCTTACCGTTTAAGTAATAGTACATCTGTTTGATTTTTGCTTTGTTGCGAATAGGTTCTACCGTCATTAATACACCCTCCTTGGCCATTTAGTGATAAACATTAGAGTGTTAAAGAGTGTTTTTCATAGATCCAAGATGCCTTAATATTGTTTCTGTGCTGATTAAATATGTTGAATTTAAGCAGCCATCCAATACAACAATATATCATAAATATTATTAAAAAGATACATTAATTTTTATACAGAAAATTCAGATATCAGGGATTACTAACCGTAAATATGCTTAATATAAAGCATTTCTGAATATGCCAATGTAACATTTTGAGCATATTGTTACTTTAATTAAAAAGATCCTGAAAGATAAAGAGGATATATCAGACTGGCACATATGGGGCATATACAGAGTAAACAGACCCATAGGCATGTTTTAATGGCTATAGGCCGGTTGCAGAAGCACAATAAAACCAAGTTGCAGGTTGCTTTGTAAGGGCATTTCGCAGTAAAGGTCAAGCAACCTAATCAAAGTGGACTACAGTATGCAACTTAAATTTTGCATGCTATTTATTTTGTATTTTTATGTAATACGGGGGGTGAAATGCTAATGAAGAGGGTCCTTATTGTCGATGATACCGCTTTTATGCGAATGTCGCTAAAAACCATGCTTGAAAAGAATGGTTTTGAAGTAATCGGTGAAGCAGAAAACGGTTCTGTAGCGGTAAGAAAATATAAGGAACTTAGACCGGATATTGTTACTATGGATATAACCATGCCTGAAATGGACGGTATCCAGGCGTTAAAGGGAATAAGGCAATTCGATTCCAATTCAAAGGTTGTTATGATTTCTGCCCTGGGGCAGGAGTCCTATGTCAGAGAAGCTGTCATGTCTGGTGCAAAAGGATTCATAATAAAACCTTTTAAAGAGGACTATGTTGTCCAGACACTAAGCAGGCTATAGCAATAAAGACTGAAATAATTGAAGGGGGGTGAGCAGTGATGAATGAATTATTGGCCAGCCAGTTTGTGGCCTATGAACTAGCGGGTGAAAAATATGCAATAAAGATCAGTGACGTATATGAGATTATTAAAATGCAAAATATTACTCCAATACACAACAGTAAACCATTCCTGGAAGGAATTATCAATCTTAGGGTAAAATCATTCCTGTAGCCAATCTTCATAAAAGATTCGGACTTGCGAATTACATTCCTTCAAAAAAAACCCGCATTATTGTTGTAAAAAGCAGGAATGAACTGATTGGAATAGTGGTTGACAAAGTTAACCAGGTAATGAAGTTTTCTGATATTCAACCACCGCCGGAGATGGTAGCAGGAATTGACGGCAGCTACTTTGAAGGTATAGGCATTACCGATGAGGGCGTTGTCAGCATCCTGAACATTGATAGGGTTCTTTATGAATAAGAAAGGGGTGCAGCATGGCTAATATATTTGAAAGCCCGGAGATTGTAAGGGCTTTTATCGGCGAAGTGGAAGAACAGCTACAGCTTCTCGAAAACAATATTGTTGAATTGGAACAGAACGGTGAGACAACAGAGATCATTCAGGAGTTGCTGCGTGTAGCACACACCTTGAAAGGTTCTTCCGCAACAATGGGTTTTGAAGAAATGAAAACCCTTACACACGAAATGGAAAACGTTATGGACAGGATCCGCAGCGGGCTCCTTGAAGTATCCGGACCTGTTATCGATGTCCTTTTTGAATGCCTGGATTGTTTAAGGATGCTGGAGCAGGATTTTGCTACTGATAAAAACAACATTAAGACAGAGATAACTCCTGTGATAACCAAATTAAATGAGATACTTTCCGTCAATAAACCAGGCGATAGTTCAGAAACGGCTGAAAATATAAAAGCTGGGCAAACAACGTTTGTACTTGATGCAAAGCAACAGGAACAAATAAATCATGCATCGAGCATCGGGCAGAATGTTCTTGTATGTGAGATTAATATTTCGGAGGACAGCCAGATGAAATCAACCCGTGCCTGCCTTATTATGAACTTTTTAAATGAGTGGGGTACGGTTATAAGCATGGTTCCAAATGTATTGGAAATTCCAACAGATGCTGATATTAACAAAGTAGCCTTTCTGGTTATAACCCAGATGAGTGCTGACGCGCTGGAGCATAAGGCACTAAATGATTTGATGGATGTGAGAAATGTTAATGTTTACCCATATCTTGCTGAGCATTCGCAATCCCAAAAAAATGCTGAAAGTGATGAGGGACGGGATGAGATTAATACCCCGGGTTCAAAACCATTGGAAGAGGAAAAAAGGGTTGTACATACTGTAAGGATTGATGTGGACCGTCTGGAAAGAATGATGGATCTTGTAGGGGAGCTGGTGATTGAACAGATAAGAATAGCGCAGGTCGCAAATAACTTGTATAACCAGTATCCATCAGATGAAACCGTTGATGACCTGATAGTTATCTCAAACCATGTGTCCGTACTGATCAATGAACTTCAGGAAGGAATTATGAAAACCCGTATGATTCCGGTGCAGCAGTTATTTAGCCGCTTTCCCAGAATGGTCAGGGATTTGTCCCATTCGCTGAATAAGAAAGTCAACCTTATACTTGAAGGTGAAGAAACCGAGATAGACAGAACTATTATGGAAGAAATGAGTGATCCGCTGATACATCTGAATCAACTGCTGCTCGGACATGTTGCCAGCTTCCTGTTCGGTAATAACCCGTTTTTTGATGGCGGACTGCTTTATCTTTTCCACATCTATTCCAGCCCCGTCATCTTCAACAGTTATTATTACATTACTTTCATGGGGCAATGCTGTTATACGCAGTGTACCTTTTTCGGGTTTACCCAGCTTTTTACGGATTTCCGGCGCTTCAATCCCATGGTCTATAGCATTCCGTGTTGCAAACCAGGCGGCACAGGTAACCCAGGCTACTAATGAACAGGCCAAAGGTGTTGAAAACATAATAAAAGAGATTGAAAATGCAAGAGAACAGATGCGCCAGGTTACAGTTGCAGTGAAAGAGCAGGCAAAACAGGGCCAGAATATTGTTATTGCGGTTGAGAACGTGACCAGCCAGGCTGCACAGGTAACGAATGTAACTAAAGAACAGGCTAAAGGCGTTGAGGATATTATAAAAGGCGTAGAGAATTCAAGGGAGCAGGTAAGACAGGTCAGCACGGCTGTGAAAGAACAGGCTAAACAAGGGCAAAATATTATAATTGCGGTGCAAAATGTAACAAAACAGGCTTCTGAGGTAACGCAAGCAACAAAAGAGCAGACGCAGGGTATCGAAGAAATCATCAGGGGTATAGCAAATGCAAGGGAACAGGTAAGGCAGATCGCAGAAGCAGTGAAAGAGCAGGCAAAACAAGGCCAAAATATTGTTGTTGCAGTGGAGAATGTGACTAATCAGGCATCACAGGTAACCCAGGCTACGAAGGAACAGGCTCAGGGTGTTGAAGAAATCATTAAGGGTGTGGTAAATGCAAGAGAACAGATGAAACAGGTCACAAACGCAGTGAAAGAGCAGGCTTCACAGGGGCAAACCATCATGAAGGCTGTTGAGAATGTCACCGGCCAGGCTGCTGAAGTTTCATTGGCTGCAAAGGAACAGGCCCAGGGAGTTGGAGAAATCATCAGGGGCATTGTAAATGCAAGGGAACAGGTACGCCAGATAACTGTTGCAATGAAGGAACAGGCTAAACACGGACAGGATATTACTGCATATGTCCAAAATATTACCGAACAGTCTGCCCTTGTGGCAAATGCGGTTAAAGAGCAGGCTCAAGGAATTAATGATATAATAAAGGGTGTTGAAAATGCCAGGGAACAGATGCGTCAGGTTACAACTGCAGTAAAAGAGCAGGCCAAACAGGGACAGAATATAGTTACCGCTGTCGAAAACATAAAGAATCAGGCTGCTCAGATTACCAACATGACAAAAGAGCAGGCACATGGGGTGGAGGATATAGTCATAGGTGTTGCCAACGCCCGTGAACAGGTAAAACAGATAACGGCAGCCATGAAGGAACAGTCGTTAAGCGCGGATAAGGTCATTGATAACGTTGAGCATGTAACCGGTCAGGCAAGTGAAGTGGCCGCTGCAACAAAAGTCCAGGCTAATGAGGTGGAACAGCTGGCCAGGTTTACAACAGAAATAAACCGTGTTATAACTCTTAATATCAAGGATGTTGAGCGCACTGTTGCGGTAACAAGGGAATTGTCGAAATACTCGGAAGAGATCGTTGCTGTATTGCGGGAATTGGCTTAACAGCGTTTATACCGGTTCAACCAAAGCCTTATTCAATCTGAAGATGAGATAAATTCACATTTGGAAGATTGACTTGAGCCTAAAGAGGCAGGTAAAATGTCCTGCCTCTTTAGGTGAAGAATAAACCGTATCCTGTTTCAGGCAGGATGATTCAATATCCGCTGAGGCGGAACAAGTTTGCAGTACAACTTAAAGATATGCTCAACGGAAGCGGGATAATACCCTTTTGGCGCATACCTTACGTAATCGCCCATTAAACTTTGGAAGTATTATGTCTCATAAACAGGTTATTTTAGGGAGGATGTAGCAATTCAGCATGGATACATTTGGTTTAATTCAGTTGGCAGAACTCATATATGAATACTGTGGCATAGACTATTTTAAAAATCTTTCCTCTCTTGAGTCAAAAATATCGGAAAGGATTAAGGAACTGGGCCTTTCATGTTGGGAATACGGAGGTTATTTAAGGGTTGAACCAAAAGAATGGGATACTCTGATAGAGCTCATTACAGTAAATGAGACCTATTTCTTCCGGGAAGAAAATCTTCTGGAGGAATTCCAAAAAGTTATTCTTCCCCAGTACAAAGGCCGTACACCGGATAATCCTTTGCGTATATGGTGTTCTGCTTGTTCCAGCGGGGAAGAACCGTATACTTTGGCAATATTATGTGAGGAAACAGGGCTGTTTGAAGCCGGAGCTGTTGAAATTATAGGGTCGGATATAAATAAAAAGGTTCTGGAGAAAGCCAGAAGAGGATCATATAACAAAAAATCATTTTCCTTCCGTACAATGCAAAAGAATTTCTTGACAAGTATTTTACATATTATGATGAAGATTATAGGATCAGGGATTCAATAAAGGCAATGGTTGACTTCCGTTGTTTGAATCTTCTGGATGAAAATATAGCTGAAAAGATTGGAAAAGTAGATATAATCCTGTGCAGGAATGTATTGATATATTTTGACAGGAACGCTATAAACAAGGTAATTCGTTCTTTATATGAAGTGTTGAAAGACGGCGGGTACCTGCTTTTAGGCCATGCAGAGACTATAACGGGAATGAATTCCGGATTCGAGACCATATATACGCCGTTGACATTTTATTACAGGAAAGGAGAGAGGCATCCATGAAACAGTATGGTGTTTTAGTAGTGGACGACTCCTCTTTCATGCGGAAATGCATCAGTATGATCATAGAGAAGGATCCACAGCTTTTTATTATTGGAATTGCCAGAAACGGCATTGATGCCATAGAAAAAGTACATAGACTTAAGCCTGATATTGTGACGATGGATGTAGAAATGCCGGAAATGGATGGTATGACTGCTTTGAAGGAAATTATGAAGGTTTGCCCTGTTCCGGTTGTTATGTTGAGCAACAGGACAGATAGAGATCCCGAAACCGCTTTTCAGGCTTTAGAGTCAGGAGCTGCAGACTTTTTTCTGAAAAGTGCGCTGCTGGAAGAAAAGGTTAAACCCGAAGCAATAAAGGATTTCTTGGATAGACTGAAAGCTATCGCTGTAAAGGCGCAAAAACCTGTTTTGGAAGAACAGAAGAATGCCGCAGCTAAAAATGTGTCCGAAATCCTGGAACAGCTACTGAATAAGCCTGAAGGCTGGATTGAAAGAAGAACGGGATTGGCTGATTTGTTAATAATTGGATGTTCCACGGGAGGGCCTTCAGCTTTGCAGTGCATCCTCCCTCGTTTCCCGGAGGACACCCAGGTGCCCATTGTTGTTTTACAGCACATGCCGCCAGGTTTTACTAAACCACTGGCTGAACGTTTTGACAGTATTTGCAAACTGCGGGTTAAAGAAGCCGAGGACGGTGATATTCTTGAGGCTGGCAATATTTATATAGCTCCGGCAGGCTACCAGACTTTAATTGATAAAAAAACAGACGGATCGGTGGGTTTAAGGATAGAGGACTGTCCGCTTATTGATACCATTTACAAGCCATCCATTGATGTTACGCTGGATTCGGCAGCACCTGTTTATAAAGAAAGGCTGTTGTCGGTTATCCTTACAGGTATGGGGAATGATGGGCTTACAGGATGTGAGTCGGTTAAAAAATATAACGGAAAGATTATTGTTGAGGCAGAGGAATCCTGTATTGTATATGGTATGCCAAGGGTGGTTTATGAGGCAGGGCTTGCCGATGTTCAGGTACCTTTATCGGATATATTCCATGAAATAATGCTGCGTATCTGAATTAACCGAAACGGCAACAGAGTTACACCACTGTTTCGGTTGTTGGCTGCTTGGTGGCAGGAGTTGATAGCATGCGGCAGTGAAATAACGAGTGGAAATCATATAATCCGGCTCTTGGGGAACTGAAAGGTATATTTATAATTGTACAGGATTCAATAATGTCAAAGTACGATTCAGCAGACGGACAGTATACCGGTTATGAATACCTTAGGAAAATAGACGATTTGACTTATGAAAACAGAGGATTTGCATTGGTAAATAATAAAAAACTGTCATCATGGGCGGTTCAGTTAAAAAAGGCTGAATAATCAGGCAGCCGGAAATGGCATAAATAGCTGAACAACCGAACGGTAATTTCAAATCGGTTGTGCCTTAACATATGCCTTTTCCGGCTGAATGCTTTAATATTGCGCTTTTATTCCTGCTTTACAATTCAATATAATCTTCACGGCTGGGACCCACTGAAACATACTTAATCGGGCAGCCAACTGCTTCTTCAATGAAACGGATGTATTTCAATGCAGCTTCAGGCAGGTCGCCGGGAGTCCTACATTTTGATATGTCGGTTTTAAATCCGTCCAGGTATTCGTAAACCGGCTTTGCCTTCAAAAGCCTGTCACCGGTAGGAAAACTGTCACATCGTTCACCGTCAATTTCATAAGCAACACATACAGGAATTTTATCCATATAGGAGAGAACATCAAGTTTTGTAAGCGCCAGCACATCAGCGCCCTGCATTTTTACCCCATACCTGCTTGCCGGTATATCGAATCCGCCAACTCTTCGGGGTCTTCCTGTAGCAGCTCCATATTCAGCTCCGGCTTCACGCAGAACAGAGGCTTCTTCACCAAACAGCTCTGCTGTAAACGGACCTTCACCCACACAACTGGAATATGCTTTCATGATGCCGATAACCTGATCCAGCTTTACACCCGGAATTCCGGCCCCAATTGGTGCATATGCAGCCAATGTCTGAGAAGATGTGGTAAACGGATAAATTCCGTAGTCAATGTCCCGTAATGCCCCCAATTGGGCTTCGAACATGATATTTTTATTATCCCTGACAGCGCTCATCAGGTATTCGGTAGTGTCTGTAATAAAGGGAAGAAGAGGTTTACCGAATTCGTTAATCCATCGCATAACATCATTAAGTGAAAATTCATGACCATATCCTTGGAGTGTTATGTTTTTCCATTCGAGAATACCGGCAACCTTATCCCTGAGTGTTTCCGGAAAAAGCAAATCACCCATCCGGATGCCTTTTTTCATATATTTGTCACCGTATACCGGAGCGATGCCTCTGCGGGTTGAACCGTATTTTTTATCTGCCAGGCGTTCTTCTTCGAGAATATCCTGCTGTTTGTGATATGGCATGCATATAAAGGCTTTATCACTAATCTTCAGTTTATCAGGTGTTATATTAACACCCTTTTCCTTAAGCCTTGCAATTTCTCCGCACAGATGCTCTATGTCAATAACCATTCCGTTACCCATCACATTAACCGTATTGTCCCGTAAGATGCCTGAAGGAAGGAGATTTAATATGAACTTGCCCTTTTCATTTACAACGGTATGTCCGGCATTGTTTCCACCCTGATACCGGCATATCACATCATAATCTGACGACAACCAGTCCACCATGCGGCCCTTTCCTTCATCGCCCCAGTTTATCCCAACTACTGCAGTAAGCATAGATTTATCCCCCTTAAGCCTGTATTTACAAATCCAGTCAAATTTTACACATCCAAAAGCTGTATAAAACCAAAATTTTTAGAATCCAATCAAAATTTAAACAATAAAAACTTATTTATACTTTACCCATTTTGCTGAATCATTAAACAAGCACAAAGGCTATTGCCTTTGTGCGGTATAATTACTCGTATACACTGTTTAATATCTCTGCATATGTCGGAATTTTCCAGTGCTTACTGCTGACAATTGTTTCAAGCTCATCTACTATTAAACGTAATTCGCTCATTGCGGTACAAACCTTTTCACGGTAAGCTTTAGCCAGCTCCAGATTATCTTTTATCTCCCTCACCGCTATTGTCTGCTCGGTAAGGTAATCCAGTCTTTTTACCAGACAATCTGAAAGTTTGGCCAGTCTGGCAAGCAGTTTTTCTTCGGGTGCTGCTATAATATCAGCACTGACACTTCGTTTTCTGATTATCAGCTCAGCCAGTTCGTTCTGGTAATCAAAAACCGCAGGCACTACCAACTTGTTAACCATGTCAATCATTGTCAGTGCTTCAATATTAATTGTTTTTGAGTAGTTTTCAAGCAAAATTTCATAGCGGGAATGAATTTCGTGTTCGGTAAACACACGATGGCGGGTAAACAGTTCCACGCTCTTCGGGTCGACAAATGCCGGCAGGGCATCAGGAGTGGTTTTCAAATTTGACAGGCCTCTTTGCTCAGCTTCTTTAACCCATGCACTGTCATACCCATTACCATTGAATATAATGCGTTTATGCTCTTTAATGGTCCTCTTAATGAGTTTGCTCAAATCCGCCTGGAAATCACTGCTCGTTTCAAGCTCATCAGCGAATTGGCGCAATACTTCTGCCACAATGGTATTAAGCACAATATTCGGGCCGGCAATGGAAAAACCGGAACCAAGCATACGGAACTCAAACTTGTTGCCGGTAAATGCAAATGGTGATGTGCGGTTCCTGTCGGTTGTATCCTTTGTAAAATGAGGCAGCACTGTTACACCAATTTCCATCAGGGTTTTGCCTTTACCTGTATACAAGGTATCGTTTTCCAGGGAGTTCAGAATCTCGGTAA
>Ga0134091_1002894_pt1 | contig 11053 bp, 10 predicted proteins | sample 2_5taG_FD_94451 | JGI IMG/M metagenome (GOLD analysis project Ga0134091, IMG submission 94451) | Switchgrass degrading microbial communities from high solid loading bioreactors in New Hampshire, USA - 2_5_20_6_A2 metaG | ecosystem: Engineered > Bioreactor > Semi-continuous > Anaerobic >...
CAGCCTATACTATTGCTCACAGATGGACTCCATAATTCTTTAGGTGCTTCCTTGGAGATACAGTCCTGGATAAAGAGTGTAGGTGGTATATCTCAAATACTTCACGGTAAGCCCGAATACCTTAAGAAAAGGATTGAAACCTTAAGTCATATTGCCAGTGTTTACGACATAATAAGAAAGTCTAATATAGGTATTATAGGTTTTCCATCTTCGTGGCTTATTTCAAGCGATGTAAACTATGCTGAGGTAAAAAAGAAGTGGGGTATAAACTATAGGAATATCGAGCTGTCTGAAGTATCAGATATGCTGAAAACTGTATCTTATGATGAATCAGTGAGAATAGCTGATAAGTTTATTAACAGTTCGGCAGGCATAGAAGAACCCACAAGGGAAGAGGTCATAGATGCTTCAAAAATATATTTAGCTGTAAAGGGATTATGCAAAAAAAATAGACTGGATGCTCTGACATTGAAGTGTTTTGATGTATTAGAAAAACATAATATATCAGGTTGTCTTGCTTTATCTTTGCTAAATGACGAAGGGATCATAGCTGGATGTGAGGGAGATAGCCAGTCAGTATTTTCCATGTATCTTGCCAAACTTATAACAGGTGAAACTCCATTTATGTCAAATCCATCGCTGATTGATCATGAAACCAATGAAGTGGTTTTTGCTCACTGCACTATAGCCACATCCATAACAGAAAAATACATTATAAGGAATCATTTCGAATCTCTAAAAAGCGTTGGAATTCAAGGACAAATTAAGAAAGGACCTGTTACCGTAATAAAATGTGGTGGATCGGGCTTAGACAAATACTTCCTGTCAAGGGGAGAAATATTGGAGAACTTGAATAATTCAAATATGTGCAGGACTCAGTTAAGAATTAAACTTCATGAGAGCATAGATTATTTCTTTAAGAATCCTATTGCTAATCATCATATAATAATTCCAGGGGATCACACAGAAATTATTCAAGAATTTATGGATACCATGAATTGTATTAGAATAAAATAGCATGAGAGGCTATTGGCCTGCTCATGCTATTTTATTCTTTTTTTGACATGTAATTATTATTGGACATGCTTTGAAGCATTATGAGGAAGTCGTGTACTTTCTCGTAGAGTAAACCAGTAAAAAACCATGCTACAGCAAAATCCAATCTTATGTAGCCGTTTATAGACAGTACTCCATTACCATAGTCCCATGGACAGTGGCCTAGTATGCTTTCCAAGGCCCAGCCACAAATATATTCTATGGTAAATATGATTATAACCCAGATACCTCCTCTCAGATATGTATTCCAATTCCTGATTCTATTGTGAATTGGTTCAAGAAACATTCCCATACCGTAGATAAAAAACATCCACATATAGGTGAAGCTATAGAGCATGAAATTACCGTGAATCAGGGAACCTAGGCCGGTCCATAAGATTTCCAGACACCAACCTATCAAACCGTAAGCCATAAACCTATAAAATTTATCTCTCATAGTATTAGTATGTACACTGCAATGACTTATATGTTTGTATATATTTGCTAGAAGATGCAAAAAGCCCCGTTGATTTATCAACGAGGCTTTCTAATCAATTGAATTATGCGCTAGCTGCTTTTCCCTTGTATTCTGGTGCAGATGGATCATCTTCAAGCTTCATCATAGTTATACCTGTATAGCCGAATACGATTGATACTATTGGGCTTATCCAGTTTAGTATAGCATATGGAATATACTCAATTGTAGGAATTCCCAAATAACCTGACATTGCTGCACCGCATGTATTCCATGGGAATAATGAGGATGTCATAGTACCTGCATCTTCCAAGCATCTTGAAAGGTTTCTTGGTGCTAATCCTCTCTTATGGAATTCATCTTTGTACATTTTACCAGGAAGAACTATTGCAAGATACTGATCTCCAGCCAAACCATTAACAAATATTGAAGAAATTATTGTAACTGTTACCAAAGAACCTGTGCTCTTTGCAAAGCCAAGTATTCTCTTAGCTAAAACATCAAGCATGCCTGTTTTTTCAAGCATTCCACCGAATGTTAAAGCGCAAAGTATCAAGGATATGGTCCACATCATGCTCTGCAAACCACCACGGGTTAGCAGGTCATCAAGTAACTGGTTTCCTGTCTCAGAAACTACACCGTATTGCATTGCATCCAACACTGCTCCAACAGAAGCACCTTGAAATAGTAAAGCAGCAAGTCCACCAAGGACAGTACCTATCATCAAGCCTGGTATAGCTGGTGTCTTCATAGCAACTAAAACTATAACTATTACTGGAACGATTAGCAGTATAGGACTGATATTAAAGTTTGAGCTCATGATATTTAGAAGTTCGTTGATAGCTGGAACATCGAGTTCTTTACCAGCAAATCCTGCTCCCATAATACCGAATGCGATAAGAGCTATGACGTAACTAGTACCTGTAGTAAAGAACATATGTTTAATGTGATCGAAAAGATTTGCTCCAGCCATGGCTGGTGCAAGATTTGTAGTATCAGATAGAGGTGATAACTTATCACCAAAATATGCACCGGAAATTATTGCACCGGCTGCCATTGGTCCAGGAACTCCAAGACCTGCTGCAACACCCATAAGGGCTATACCTACTGTTCCTGCAGTTGTCCAGGAACTACCTGTTGCAAGAGATACTATACTGCAGAGTATCATTGAAGCGATAAGGAAGAAGGATGGTGATAATACCTGCAAACCGTAGTAAATTAGAGTAGGAACTATACCGCCTAGAATCCATGTTCCGATGATCATACCTATGATTGCGAGAATTAATATTGCTTGCATAGTACCCATGATAGTGTTTATAAAGCCTTCTTCAATCTCTCCCCAAGTAAAGCCTAGTCTGTAGACAGCTATTAATGTAACAATAATTGAGCCTAAGACTAGAGGGATATGGACATCTCCTCCTTCAACTAATATGGTGTACATTAATATTCCTATGGTGAGTATAATGGGGATTAAGGCATCCAGTACTGTAGCTTCTCTACGCTGCCTTGTTTTGTTGGTCATCTTCATAACTCCTTTCTTAATGAAATGATAATAATTTCTATCTTTGGTACCACAGATGAAATATAATAGGACATATAAATAAAGTTGTCAAAAATATATTACATCTGTAGTTTATCAATGATAGAAAATATACTTTGATTTTATTATCTCAAAAGATAGGAATAATGTAAATAGTGAAATTAATCTGAAAAATGAGACATGATGGATTATACCTCACATTTCTCTATTTATGACAAGAAATTTACATATATATAATAATTTGAGCATATACCAGATATTATACATTGAACATTGTAATATTTTGATTTCTATGAAAAAATCAATTGAAATAATCTTGAGAATATAGTATGCTCTAATTAATCTCTAAAAAAAATATGTTAGGGGGTAATTAAAATGGTTAGGTTCATTGTAGGTGAGAAAGGCACCGGTAAGACTAAGCTGATGATTGATATGGCAAATGAAGTTTCAAAAGCTTCTAAAGGTCATGTTGTGTACATCGACAGAGACAAAAATCATATTTACGATTTGGATAGAAGTCTTCGATTCATCAATGCTGGAGAATTTCAGATTGAGAATTTGAAGGCTTTTTATGGTTTTTTGTGCGGAGTTATTTCCCAAAACTTTGATATCGAAACCATCTTTATTGACGGAATGAGGGTTATTTCAAATGCACAAGATGAATGCCTGAAAGGGTTCGTTGAAAATTTGGAGAAACTCAATAAGGAATTTGAAGTTGACTTCATTGTGAGCATGAGTCGAAATCCCGACAATGTTCCAGAGTTTCTGAAAGCTTACTTATAATAACTAGATAAGCTCTCCATATATTGAATTTGAAAAAAACAGACTGATAACCATACTTGCTATAGTATGGCTATTGGTCTGTATTTGTTTTTTGCTGAAAAGTGGCTTAAGCTATGTTATAATTATGAAGGACTTTGAGTTTTATAAAGAGTTTATATAAGAAACAGAATAATATCAATATAATATTATTTATGAAAAAGATTGGGTTATTTATGTTTGGATATATATTGCCTGATAAGGGCGAGATGAAAATAAAAGAATATGAATTATTCAGAGCATATTATTGTGGAGTATGTAAATCAATGGGCAAGAGCTTTGGACCACTATGCAGATTTGCTCTCAATTATGATTCAGTTTTTTTAGGTATGCTTCTCTCTTCTATTAATAAAGAATCTGTCAGTCTTAAAAAAGAGCCCTGTATTGCTAATCCACTAAAAAGGAAATGGGTTGTTAAGAACAGTAACAGTGTGGATTTTTCCGCAGATATAAATATTATCCTGACCTATTACAAATTTAAGGATGATTGGACTGATGAAAAAAGTTACCTGGCAAAGTTGGGGCAGATAGTAATAAGCCCTGGATATAAAAGAGCATTGAATTGCAGTAAAGAAGCGGAGAGTCACATAAAAAAATCCCTCGAAAAGCTTCATGCTTTGGAAAGCCAGAGATGCAGTTCTATGGATATAGCTGCAGATCCTTTTGGAGAATTAATAAAAGGCATTATAAGCATAGGCTGTAATTGGGATAATGATAAGAAAAAAGAAGCCGTAGAGTGGTTGGGTTATAACATAGGAAAGTGGATATATATAATAGATGCTTTTGATGATATTGAAAAGGATATAGAAAAGAATAGCTATAATCCTCTTTTGCTTCAATATATGTATAAGGATGAAGAGGTTAATGAGTTTAAAAATAGAATAAGAGATGAAGTAAGATTTAATTTGATTCATACATTGGCACAGGCTGCATCAGCCTTTGAACTGCTTGATATGAACAACAAAAGCATAATAGAAAATATACTATACTTAGGAATGGACAAAAAAACAAAAAGTGTATTAGAAGGAAGGAGCTGCAATAAGGATGAGAAATCCCTATGAGGTATTAGGCATCAGAGAAGGGGCCTCAGTAGATGAAATAAAACGAGCATATAAAGAATTGGTTAAGAAATATCATCCTGATCAATACAGGAATAATCCCCTTTCTGAGCTGGCAGAAGAGAAATTAAAAGAAATCAATCAAGCTTATGATTATTTGATGAAGCAATATGAAAAAAGTGGTTCTCAGTATAGGAATCAAAGCAGTTCCTATGGCAGCAACAGTGGCTATGGAAACGATACCAGCTTATATTCGCAGATAAGAATGAATATAATGAATGGCAATATCCAAGCTGCAGAAACTTTGCTCAATAGAGTAACTATGAAGGATGCAGAATGGCATTACTTAAGAGGCTTAATATTTATGAGAAAAGGTTGGTATAATGAAGCGGTTAACAGCATAAATACTGCTGTAAATATGGATCCATCAAACATGGAGTATAGAGATGCATTGAATCGAATTGCCTATGCCAATAACAGATATCAAGCTTATGGATATGATAGAAGATATAGTGCAGGAGGACCGGATCTGTGCACCATGTGTCAGTGTCTTATTTGTTCTGATTGTTGTTGCGAGTGTATGGGTGGGGATTTGATAAACTGCATCTAGCAAGGGGGGTGTAAATATTGGGAAGAAAGGCTGCTTTGGGAGGAATTCTAACCGCTGTAAGTTTGATATTCCTGTACTTCGCCTTTTATTTACCTTCCATGAAGCTTACCATGTACTTCTTAACCGGAATAATACCTGGTCTGGTATTGGTTGAGATGGGAGTAAGACAGGCCTGGATGCTCTATGGTGCCACATCTATACTATCCTTTATTATATTAGGAAATGCTGTAAGTTCAATTCCTTACATATTGGTATTCGGACTTTATCCCATAATTAAGTTTTATATTGAAAAGACAAGAAGATTAATTATCCAGATACCGCTGAAGCTGGCTTTTTTCAATATAGCAATAGTTTTGGCTTATGTTATATGTACCAAGCTTTTTGCATTAAATATAGCTACTGCACTACCTATTGGATGGATAATTATAGGCATACAGCCTGCCTATTTGCTTTATGATTATATTTTTACAAGGGTAATTTTTTATTACTGTGATAGGGTTAGAATTAAATGGAGGAAAGATTTATCATGATAGATACAGTATTGTTTGATTTAGATGGAACCTTATTGGGAATGGATTATAAGGAATTTGAAAATATATATTTTTCGCTTCTGGGCACTAAGTTTGAGAAATATTGCTCTCCAAAAGAACTATATAATAATATATGGGAATCTACTATATATATGATTAAGAACTCAGATGGCGTCAGATTAAATCAAGATATCTTTTTTGAGAAATTTAATCAGCTCATCAGAGAAGAGCATAGAGATTTGTATATTGCCGGGTTCAATGAATTCTACGAAAAAGAGTTTGACCTGGTAAAGGATGCCACATACAGAATGGAGAACATGATAAAAGCAGTAAATATACTAAAATCTAAAGGGTATGATGTAATAATAGCCACAAATCCATTATTCCCAAAGCTTGCTATAGATAAAAGGATTCAATGGGCAGGATTTAATTTGGATGATTTCAGCTATGTAACTAATTTCGAGATATGCAGATTCTGCAAGCCTAATCCAAAGTTTTATGAAGATATTCTGAAGCTAAATAATAAGAAACCGGAGAATTGTCTCATGGTAGGCAATGATATGCTGGAAGATATGATAGCAAAGATGCTTGGTATAACCACATACCTGATTACAGATTGTATAATTGAGAGGGAAAGCCCCTATGCTCCTGATTACACCTCAGACAGCGCTGGATTCCTGGAGTTTGTAGCTACATTGCCTAGCATTGTATGAGATTTGCTAGTGTAGCAGCACAAGCCAATCTTAGGGATATATAATATCGCATGGGTTATTAACTTTGGTGACTCTAATGCTCATCTAAAAGAGAATTCTAACGGCGCAAAACGGGCATCCATGCCCTATGCTTCGCCAGTTGCGCCTAGCACGGCCTCCATGCCGTGCTTACGAATTCTCTATTTTAGATTTCGCAAAGAGTCATTAGCAAAGTTAACAAAAATGCTCTATTATATATCACCTAGATTTCACTGTATAGAAGAAAGCTGCAGTAACTAAAGAATAAGCATATGTGCAAGTGAACATATTTATTGATTTTGCTTGTAACTCTTAGCGAAATGTCCTTAGAAGAATCGTATGGGCAGCACGGATGCTGCCCAAGCCTTCCAGGGCATGGAGGCCCTTTGGGAGGCGTTAGATTTTTCTTAGGATATGAGCTTTAGAGTTACCAAAATCAATACTCATGTGAACTGCACATATGCTTATTCTAGTTTAATACAGTATCGAAGCAGTACCATTAAACACCCTAGAGGAATACCCTAATACCAGTGACTGGCGACTAGCGACCAGAGGCCAGTCCCAAGAGGAATCCCCTAGGCTACGCACAATTACGCTTTACCGCTGCAATTTAACACATTCCTCATCTTATGCTTAACCATATCCTTTATGGCTTCTCTTGCAGGTTTCAAATACTTGCGAGGATCAAAATCGCTTGGGTTTTCGTACAAATGTTTTCTTATGGAAGCGGTCATTGCAAGTCTAAGGTCGGTATCGATATTGATCTTGCAGACTCCGAGCTTTCCTGCTCTCAAAAGCATATCTTCGGGAACACCTTTGGCTCCCTTAACATCTCCACCATATGTATTGCATAGATCTACGAACTCTGGAAGCACAGTGGATGCACCATGAAGTACTAACGGGAATCCAGGAAGAAGCTTGCTTATCTTTTCCAGCCTTTCAAAATCAAGCATTGGTTCACCCTTGAACTTATATGCTCCATGACTGGTTCCTATGGCAATGGCAAGGGAATCGACACCGGTTCTTTCTACAAATTCTACTGCTTGGTCTGGATCTGTGAAGGTAGCATCTCTATCACTCACGTTTACAGCATCTTCAATGCCTGCAAGCCTTCCAAGTTCAGCTTCTACTACAACACCTTTATCATGAGCATATTCTACTACCTTTTTGGTTATGGCAATGTTCTCCTCGAAGGGATACTTGGAACCATCGATCATAACTGATGTAAAACCACCATCTACGCAAGCTTTACATATTTCGAAATCCTCACCATGATCCAAATGTAGACAAATAGAAAGGCCGCTGTCCTCTACTGCAGCTTCAACCAATTTCATAAGATAAATATGCTTTGCATATTTTCTGGCACCTGCTGACACTTGAAGTATTAGTGGAGCCTGTTCCTCCTTGGCTGCTTCAACAATGCCCTGGATTATCTCCATGTTGTTTACATTAAATGCTCCTACGGCATATTGGCCGTCGTAAGCTTTTTTAAACATATCTTTTGAAGTAACTAAAGGCATTTCATTACCTCCTCATTTTAATACATTAACAATACTATTATATCAGATATTCTAATATTTAGTTATACATACTTATATCTTTATTAGAGAACCTCTTCAATTTGCAGTTCTTTTTCCATGCTTAAATCTACTATTCTCGAATCTTCCAATCTAATAATAGGTTTTGATATTGCCTTCTGGTTTATAAATACTATTTCACCATAGGAGCCGTCACTAAGTCTTACATTGCTTCCAATATAATAGCTTGCAACTCTGCTGAGAAAAGTAAGCAGTATATTTGCATCGCACTTTGTTAAATATTCACTTTCAAACATCTCAAAAACATCAAAGCAAGTTTGGCGTTTCTTGTATACCCTGTCTGAAGTCATAGCATCGAAGACATCAGCTATAGCTGTGACCTTAGCATAAAAACTTATTTTATCACCCTTTAGTCCAAAGGGGTACCCGCTACCGTCTTCTCTTTCGTGATGCATAAGTACAGCCATCATAATATCCTTACTTATTGCAATATTTCCTTCTAGTATCTTATAACCAAATATAGAATGCTTTTTCATTTCTTCATATTCGCTAGGTGTTAGTGGACCAGGTTTATCCAATATTTCAGGAGGTATTTTTGATTTGCCTATATCATGGAGAAGTCCACAGTAGGATAGTGTTCTTTTTTGAGCTGGGCTTAAGCCTAACCAATTACCGATAAGAGAGCATAGAAGAGAGACATTTAAACTATGAGAGTATGTATATTCATCAATAGCCCTATTGCTTTTAAGATTTGTAATTATTTCATTAATGGAAGTAAAACTGTCATTTAATTCTCTGACTATGTTTTGCACTTTTAAGGTATCCAATTTCTTGCCAATACCGATATCCTTTATTATAGTTTTGAACTCATTTACTTTTTCTTCATATACTATGTTAACTTCCATATCATTTTTAGTTTTTGGTTCATAATCTTCATAGACTTTAACTTTTTCTATTCCAAAGTTCATGAGTTTATTTACGGTGTAATCATCCAATATGGTGTATTTGTGAACTAAAATAGCTCCAAAATTATTGATGATTTCTTCTGATACCTTCATTCCTGGCTTACATTGTCTTATATCTAGAGTGATTTCATTTGACATACCTTCGCCCCCATTGTAATAATTACATGTATTAGACATTTATTAACAATATTATAACAGATTCAACTAAATAGTACAAATTTTTCAAACTTTCTACCTATAACCCATTAGTAAGATTAATTCTCAATAAATAGGAGATGTAAGAGTACTGGTTTAAATTTGATTTGTTGTAAACTGATTAATATTGTGCTAGAATAATAAGATATAGGAAAATAAAATATAAAAGTTCAGGTGCTGTATATGCAGTTAAAAGGGAAATGGGTGAAATTCCCATGCGGTCCCGCCACTGTGAGGGGGAGCGGCCTAGAAATGCCACTGATTTAATCGGGAAGGCCTAGGCAGCTGTGAACCATAGCCAGGAAACCTGCCTGAACTGTAGTTTTAGCTTGCCTACGAGCGATGGGGAGGTGAATTATTACGAAATATTCCTTTCTCACTGGAGAAAGGTTTTTATTTTGTTATGTCGGAAAATATAAATTCCTTTTTTGTTTAAAACATATTGGAGGAGTGTTTACAATGAAAAGACTTAGAAAACTTACTATAATAATGCTTACATTAATGCTACTTTTAGCTTTGACTTCTTGTCAGACAGGAGAGAGTAGTGACAATAGCAAAGAAACGGCAAAAATAGAGATAATGGATATAAAAGGGAAAAAGGTGGTATTGAATAAGACACCAGAGAGAATAGTATCCTTATCACCAACAAACACAGAAATCGTCTTTGCTCTTGGGGCAGGAGAAAAATTAGTGGGAGTGACCAGTTACTGTGACTATCCAGAGGAAGCAAAAGATATCGACAAGATAGGTGACTTTGACAATCCCAATATTGAATTGATAAAGAAGATGAATCCTGATTTGGTTCTGGCAGGCGGATTCCTGCAAGAAGATTTGATGGCAGCTCTTGAGGGATTGAGCATTCCTGTTGCCTCAACTGAAGCTGCAGGTGTAGAGTCAATATATGATTCCATAGCAATGATAGGCAAGTTTGTAGGTCAAGAAACGAAGGCGGAAGAGTTAATAAACAATATAAAAAAGGATATAGAGGAAATAGAAATCAAGGTTATGGGTAAGGAAAAACCAAAAGTATTCTATCTGGTATGGAAGGAACCATTATTTACAACAGGCCAAGGAACCTATATCAATGAAATAATACAAATAGCCGGAGGTCAGAATGTAGCAGCAGAGACAGAGGGCTGGGCCCAGTACAGTTTTGAGGAGTTGCTGAAACAGAATCCCGACATTTTAATTGCTGCTTATCATTCTACTGACGAGGGCATGAGAAAAGAAGATATAATGAAGGATGAATTATTTAGCAAACTCCCATGTGTCAGAGATGGAAAAATTCATGTAATGACTGATGATAATATTGTCTCAAGACCGGGTCCAAGAGTAGTAGAGGCTATTAGAGAAATGGCCGAGGCTTTGCATAATGATACATTTTAAGCAATAGGCGGGTATGGATATGGATTATGAAGTAAGGGTGGAAGGCTTAGATTTTAGCTATGGAAGCAAGAGCATATTGAAGGATATAAATCTCAGCATGAAAACAGGGAGTTTCATAAGTATCATAGGCCCTAACGGTTCAGGGAAAAGTACTTTTTTGAGAAATCTCTC
>Ga0134091_1002899_pt1 | contig 11040 bp, 14 predicted proteins | sample 2_5taG_FD_94451 | JGI IMG/M metagenome (GOLD analysis project Ga0134091, IMG submission 94451) | Switchgrass degrading microbial communities from high solid loading bioreactors in New Hampshire, USA - 2_5_20_6_A2 metaG | ecosystem: Engineered > Bioreactor > Semi-continuous > Anaerobic >...
TGCTAACCTTGGTAAAACTCCTATTCCTGCTGAAACAGCTATTCCAGCCATCCTTAGGGGAATGGATAAAAGATACGCTGGAGCCGCTGCAGCGATGCAGAGAACTACAAAGGGTTTAGCTAATGCTATTAAAGAAAACCTTCTAATAATAAGCCAAAATGCCTTTGATCCTATGTACCAGAACTTTAGAGTTAATATGGAAAAGATCTCTAATAAGTTAGAAGCAATGAAGGAAGATGTAAGGAAGGGCGGTTTTGGCTACATGCTAGCGAACATGTTCCCACCAGAAATTGTTCAGAAGATACAGTTATTCGTTGCTAATATAAAGATGTTAATACAGAACATAGTAGCTATATATAAGTCGCTAGCGCCAGTCAGACATGCTTTTACTGAGCTATTTATAAATATTTTTAACGCGGTTATGCCGTTTATTAATATGTTTACGCGAATACTTGCAGTATTGATGCAAATGTTGACAAGCAACAGTACTGCAGTTAGAATATTCGTTTCAGCGCTTAGTGGTTTGTTTATAATAAACACTGTGATAAAACTAATACTTGGTTTTACAAAGGCTTTGAAATCGCTGCTGATAGTTAAGCTAGTAGCGCAAGGTATTGTTTACTTAGGTAAAGCAATAAGTTACCTTACAGGTACGTTAGCATCGAACCCATTAGCTGCGTTTGTTGGTATAGCAGTTGGCGGATTACTTGCAATGACCCTTGCTAGTAAAAGGTTCGGAAGTGCTGTAGATAATTTAATGGGTAAATTATCCGGGACATTTGGTGTAGACCCATCTAAGATATTCGCGCCTAAGATGGAAGAAAATACGAAGATTGCTAATGAGTTCAATCAAGAACTTGAGCTATCTAGTGAAGGACTTAAGAAAATGGGTGATAAGGCTAAAGAAGCAGGTAGGAAAGCTAAGCAGGCTTTAATGGCATTCGATGAAGTATTCACACTTCCAGATCTAGATGCAGGTGCTGAGGGCTTAGATGATGTGTTCGACATACCAGACATAGAGGTACCAGCTATACCTCCATTTGATGCCAGCGAGATGTTCCCTGATGTTGGCGAAGCAATAACTGAATGGACCCAAGGTGTAGCTAACTCCATTCGCGATAAGCTTAGCAAGGCATTAATCGGTGCAGGTATAGGTGCGGTCATAGGCGGTATTATAGGAGCTGCATTCGGAGGCTTACCTGGAGCTATTCTGGGTGCTAAGATAGGAGCGGCAGCTGGTGCAATAGCTGGATTATTCTGGGAGAAGCTAATAGAGTTCTTTAAGTCACCTACTGGTATAGGTGTTGGAATAGGTGCTACACTAGGAGCAATAATAGGCGGAATGATTGGTGGACCAATAGGTGCTGTTGTAGGTGCTATACTCGGAGGTACCGCTGGTGGTATAGTTGGTCATTTCTGGGAAGATTTAAAGAAAGCGTTTGAAAATAGCACTGTCAAAGGAGCGACACTAGGTGCTGCTATAGGTGCACTAATAGGGCTTGTCATAGGAGGACCACTAGGGGCAGGCATAGGTGCAGTTATAGGTGGCGGCCTCGGTGCTGTGGTTGGGCATTTCTGGGATGAATTCAAGGCCATATTTGAGGGTTCTGTTGGGGAAGGCGCGATTGTAGGTGCGTCAATAGGTTCCCTAATAGGCCTGGCAGTAGCTGGTCCACTAGGTATGACATTAGGTGCTGCGTTAGGTGGCGGGCTAGGTATGGTTGTAGGTAATTTCTGGGAAGACTTAAAGAAAGCGTTCGAATCGGATGCAGGTCAAGGTGCAGCTGTTGGTGCCTCAATAGGTACTCTTATAGGGCTCATGGTTGGTGGTCCAATGGCCGCTGCATTAGGCGCTGGTCTTGGTGGTGTAATTGGTGGATTGCTCCCATCATTCTGGGAACATGTCACTAATTGGTACAATGAGTCAAAGGCTACATTTGATAGCTGGTGGGAAGACACTAAGAATGGTTTTGTAGACTGGAAGAATGAAACCGTTGCGTCCATTGTAGAATGGAAGGATAGTACTGCAACTGACATAGGTAATTGGTGGGAAGAAACTAAGAAAGGTTTCGGAGACTGGTGGAATGAAACCAAGACTGGTTTAGGAGACTGGTGGAAAGATACTAAGGAAGGCTTTGCAGGATGGAAAAGTGAAACTGGCACTGATGTTTTGAATTGGTATAATGAAACCAAGACTAAGCTAGGAAACTGGTGGAATGAAACCAAAGCTGGGTTTATTAATTGGAAGGATGAAACTGGTAGAGTATGGAGTGAAGGTTTAAATACTAAACTTGCAGACGCTGGTGCCTGGATAGTTGATACTATTAATGCGTTCGCTGGGTGGTCATCCGACACACTGAAAGGTTTCACAAATTGGAAAGATGATACTGGAGCTAGGTTTAAAGAGTGGAAGGAAGATACCTTTAGTAATATAAGTACTTGGGCGTCTGATACACATACCAAACTTAGTGAATGGTTGGAAGATACTACAACCGGTTTAGGTAATTGGTGGAGCGATACTAAGACTGGTTTCAATGAATGGAAGAGTGATACCTTCACTAGCATATCTGATTGGTACTCAGATACAAAGGGTAAGTTCTCAGACTGGTGGGACGAAACATATGAAAATTTCTCTACATGGTGGGATGACTCTAGGGAAGGATTCTCAAAATGGGCAAAAGGTGTCTACGATGATGTTGTAGGCTGGTTTGATGAAATGAGGAATAAGATTGAAGCTTTCCTTGACGACCTGAAGTTCTGGAAGAAGGAAGCTAGTGAAGCAAGTAGTACAGTATACACTAGTTTACCTAGTGGCGGTGGTGGCGCAGGTGGTTTTAAAGCGTATAGCATGGACCCGGTTACTATTGGTCACGCTAAAGGTGGTACCTTCAAGAAGGAACATATTGCTAGATTAAATGAGGGTAATAAGATGGAAACAATATTACCTGTGGAAAATCCTAGCGCTATGGCAAAGGTACGTCAGGCAATATTTGGCGGTGAACCTACTGAAATGCTCAATAAACTAGTTAATGATATAATTTCAGTACAACCTAGTCCTATAATTTATGGTGGTAATCAGCAACCTACGCCAGTATATGTAGGAACGCTTATAGCCGATGAAAGAGGTCTCAGAGAGCTTGAGCGTAGATTATATGATATTAGACTAGCAGAGAGACATAGGAGAGGTGAGTAATATGATAGTTAGATTAAATGGTAAAACTATAAAAACACCACATAGCTGGGAAGTTGAGCGCTACAAGATTAGTAAGGCAGAGCGTGTAGCATCTGGCGATATGGTTATGGATACTATAGCAAGGAAAAGGAAGTTTCTTGTAGGCTATACAGCATTATCAGGTCGAGATTTAGAAACTATATTAGATATTGTATACACAGATGATGAATTTATTAATTTAGAGTATGAAGAGAATGGTAAAATGAAATCAGCAGTAGTGTACTGCGGACCTATAAGGGCAAAGAAATACAGAACTAATATGGGATGGTACTGGGTGGATGTTTCATTTAATTTAATTGAAAGATAGGTGGTAGGCGTATGTACCCTGTTAGTCGAGAATTTCAAGAAAAAATAAAACAACAATTCGACCGTCGCACTTTTGGCAAAATTCAAATCGATTATACGTCACCTTTCCTAGACCAATCAATCACAGTTGCCGCAAACGAAAATGCCAACGTAAGCTATCCCACCCAAACCGCCGACGCTGTATCGGAACCCTTCGCCAAAATCGCTAGTCTTGATGGTAGCTGGGTGCTTGACGGCACATATTCCCTTGCACCTACACCCCAGGAGGCAGAGACAAAGCAGATAGGTTGGTGGGGAAAGCAACTTGCGGGAACAGGAGGGGCTTTTTCTGCACCGTATCCGACGCTAACCGTTACATTTCTCCCTCGACCTATTACAAAATTGCAAGTGGTAGGAGACAGCAAACGACAAGAATGGCCCGTAGACTTCAACATAAAACTGTATGATGGTAATAATACACTTCTTCATACTGAAATTGTAACAGGCAATACCGAAATAGCATGGTCAAAGGTATTGGATGAGCCAATAACACAAGTCGAAAAAATGACACTTGAAATAACGAAATGGAGCCATGCTGGAAGGCAGGCAAAGATACTTGAATTCTTCACTTCAATACAGGAAACATACGAAGATGATGATATTATATTCATTCACCTTCTCGAAGAAAGGGAAGTGTCGTACGGAAGCCTACCAGTTGGAAATATCAGTTCAAATGAAATTTATATAGAGTTGAATAATGCTAACCGCAAATTCGATGCTGGAAACGCCACTTCACCCCTGCACAACTTGCTAAAGCCCAATAGGAGAATTCGAGCTTGGCTAGGAGTGGAAATAGAAGAAGAAAGGGTATGGGCTACGTTTGGAGATAGAACCTGGAATGAGGTGATTTTAAATGGCAGATAAAACAACCGGAAAATTGAAGCTCTGGATTGCAAAAATAACTGATAAAATATCCGACACTATAAATATATATCTTAGTGAAAACTTCTCTAAAATTGATGATGAGTTTTCAAGTCTGAAAGATGATGTTGATGAGCATAAGACAGATGATATAAAACATATTACCTCTACTGAACGAACAATATGGAACAATAAACTTGACGCAAGTGCTTATACTGCTGCAGACGTATTAGTTAAAGTAAAAACAGTAGATGGTGATGGTAGTGGATTAGATGCAGATATGGTTGACGGAAAGCATTTTTCAGATATACAAAATGACGCACAAGCAAAAGCAGATGTTGCACTGAATTCAGCAAAACAATACACAGATCAGAAAGTAGGTGAAGTTGCTCAAGAACTTGCTGCACATAAGGCAGAAAAGGCAACACAAGAACAACTCGGACATGTTAAAGCAGGTAATAATATAACTATAGATGAAGATGGAACAATAAATGCCAAAGGTGGGAATGTAGATAGCGTAAATGGTAAAACTGGGGAAGTTGTGATTGATGTTGGGGATATTGCAGGGCTGGTGAGTTCGAGATTAGCCCTAGGTCAGAATGCCTCGGCAACAGGGTCTTACTCTATTGCCCTAGGGCAGAATGCTTCGGCAGTGGATTACTCTGTTGCCCTAGGTGGTAACGCCTCGGCAGAGATTGGCTCTGTTGCCCTAGGTCGTACCGCCTCGGCAGGGACTGGCTCTGTTGCTCTAGGTCGTTACACCTCGGCGGTAGGGAATTACTCTGTTGCCCTAGGAGAGGATGCTTCGGCGGAAGGGAATAACTCTGTTGCCTTAGGACAGGATGCTTCGACGGTAGGGAATAACTCTGTTGCCCTAGGTCGTAACGCTTCGGCGGAAGGGAATAACTCTATTGCCCTAGGGCAGAATGCTTCGGCGGCAAAGATTTACTCTGTTGCCTTAGGTAATAGCGCCTCGGCGGCGGGGACTTCCACTGTTGTCCTAGGTTATATCGCTTCGGCGGAAAGGGATTACTCTGTTGCCCTAGGTCGTGGCGCTTCGGCAGAGAATGCTAACGAAGGAATATTAGGTGATGCCGGGTCTTATGGTACCTCAGAATGGAAAGTCCCGGGTTCCTTCACCGTCAATGGCACAAAAAACTTTGAAATACCCCACCCAAAACCAGAGAAAAAAGCAACTCATGTAATTAGACACGGGGCAGTAGAATCCCCTACTCCAGGAGATACTCTATACCGCTGGAAAATCCAAGCTACAAAAGACAATGACTTAGTTACAATAGACTTGCCTGATTATTTTATATAGCTTAATAAAGATGTCCAAATCTTTGTAACCCCTCAAGGACATTTTGGTAATGGCTATGGCGTCTTGAACAGAGAAACAGAACAGCTTGAAATTCATTGTCAGTTTGAAGGTGAGTATAATGTACTTGTCATAGGAACTAGAAATGACGATCATCCATCGGTACAAGAATGGTACATCAAAGGCGTAGAGAGAGAAATAGGCGAATCTTGGACAGGAGAGACCTATGCTTTCTCTGTTGATGAAATCATTGAAATTGAAGAAATAAAGGAGGTAAGCATATAATGAATATTTTTATAAAAGAAAGTAAAATTCAATTTAGAAATCCAAACATAGGACAGCCCACAAGGGCTGTAGAAGAACACTATAATGGCAGAAGGATTATAGCAGATGTAGATGGAGAAGAGAGAATGTTTAGGTTCAAGAAGGAAGAAATGCCATTCATTTGCGATGAAGATGAGATGATAGAATTGATTGAACAGAGAGTATTAGCAGAAACTACAGGAAAAATAGATGAACATTAAACTTATTATGCGATGTGAAGAAAAAGCAGGTGAGAACGATGATAACATGGGAAGACATAGTAAGCATAAAAAGTAAAGAATATGTGCCATTAGGAACATTCTGGTCTGGTGATTGGTCAGCACCGGAGGATAGAGCATACGCACAGACAACTGGCAGGGATAGACTTGAGTTTTTACGACGTAGTGAATATACGCCAGATATAGCAAGACAGAACATTTCCCTATACGACCTAGCAGTTGATATACTAACCGATGCTGGCCTTGCTCAGGAAGAATATTGGGTAGATGATGAACTAAAAGACTATATAATCCCCTATGTAGGCACAGAACCACAGAGCCACCGTGAAGCCCTGCGAAAGATAGCCGAGGCTTGTCTTGGTCAGGTGTACTGCGACAGGTACGGTGTAATAAGAGTAGAAGGAACAAAACCCGTAGCAGAACAAAACTTTGTTACTGCTTCTGAAAATGCAAACATCTCATACCCATTGCAGGTTGTAGATGGTATAGAAAATCCTGATGCCAAATATGCTAGTTTGGATGGCAGTTGGGTGCTTGACGGAACATATAGCCTCGCACCTGAAACTGAAGGCCCTCAAATGGGCTGGTGGGGCAAACAGCTTTCAGGACCAGATGGTAGTTTTGCTGAGCCATATCCTACTTTGACGGTGACTTTCCTTGACCGGGCTATTGAAGCAGTTAAGGTAGTAGGCGATAGCGCTAGAGGTGAGTATCCAGTAGACTTCACCATTCGGATATTCGATGATAATGACAATCTTTTATCAGAACAGCAGATAACTGGAAATGCTCAAGTGGCAACTGATATACCAATACCTGAAAACCCAACTAATGCAACTAAGATTGAGCTTTCAATACAAAAATGGAGCCACCCCGGTAGACAAGCCAAGATACTGGAATTCCTGAATACAATTCATAAATTGGAAATTAACCCTAATGATTATTTCAGCAAGAATAACCCTCTAAGGTATGCCGAAGTGGCTAACTATATTGTGGTAGAAACACAGCCAGTGGACTCTAATGGGAATAAACTTCCTGGTGTAAAAGTTATAGCTAAAGACGATGAAAGTATCACAGAGAATGGTTTACTTCCGTTTGAATTTCCAGCAAACCCCCTAGTGCAAACAGTGGAAATGGCAGAAGAGATAGCCAGAAGACTGCTTGAAATATTTAAAAACCCGCGACGGAATTTGGAATTAGATTGGCGAGGAAATCCTGCTGTGCTTTTGGGCGATGTAGTGACAGTTGTAGATAGTAGGGAAAGAAATGATTACAAGGTTATAAGGCAGGAAATAGAATATGACGGAGCTTTGCGTGCCCGACTTACTGGGAGGAGGTTGTGATATATGAAAGGAACCGAAAATCGACTGTATAATAAAGAGAAATATACAATACTTTAGGGAGGTGGTATAATGGAATGGCAAGAACCTAAAGTTGATTGGAAAGATAGTGATTTAGTATCAGTAGATGATCTTCAAAGAATAGAAGTGAATATTGCATATTTAAAGGAATTACTACAATAGGTAGGTGATATAAATGGCTAATTGGACTGAACCTAAAGTTGATTGGGTAACTAATCCTAAGAATCCAAGAGCAGAGGATTTTAATAGAATAGAAGGGAATATACAATTTTTAAAAGAAGATATTGAAAATAAAAAAGGTATTATTATTGGTGCTTTAAAAGGTGTTGGTCTTTCTGTAGATGAAGTAAGTACATTTGCAGAAATTGCAGATGCAATAATAAATGCTAATCAAGGAAAAAAGATAATTACTCCTGGTACTTCTAATATAACAATACCGAAGGGATTCCATAACGGGCAGGGGTATGTAAAAGGTGATGCAAATTTAAAGTCTCAAAATATTATTAAAGGAAAAAGTATATTCGGTATAGCAGGCAGTGCTAAGCCGGAACAGATAGCCTATGGTTCGGCACCTGTAGATATTAAGCATGGCGATTACAAAAAAGCTGTTGTTACCGGTTTAGCATTTACGCCTAGATTTGTATTAGGTATACTTAGCAATAATGAACATCTAAACATGATAAGAAGTTCTACTTTCCCTCAATTTAATTGGAAGGATTTTTATGCACAGGATGATTTTTTTATTGGGCCGGATTCTACAAGTTTTGCAACTAAAATCACTAATAATGGATTTGAGATGTTTTTCTATACACAGTCAGGAACAGTTAATTGGGTAGCTATTGGTTAAAGGAGGTGTAAGCTTGATGAAGATAGGAAGAAAAATATACTATTGTAAAGTTACTGGGGATGTTATAGTTGATACAGGCGAGCGAGCGGGTTGTGTTCGTGAAACTACTACAGAAGAAGATTTTCAGGCATATAAAGCACTTTCAGAACGAAACCCTGAGACAGTTGGCATGATACAACTTGAGTATGGTCAATATAGTCAAGATTTTATGGAATGTAATGGATATAGAGTTAATCCTGAAACACAACAAATTGAATTTAGTTACCCTGACCCAAACGCTCCTTTAGATGAACAAGAAATTGTTTATAGAAAACCTTTGAGCAAAGAAATTGAAGACTTAAAGCAATCTATTGCAGAATTAACTATATTATTAGCAGGGGGTGAAAATTAATGGTATTTGATAGAAATAGCGGATTGGTCAAAGTATGGGTAAGCCTTGTATTATCAGGAGTATATACTCTTGAACAAGTCCCAGAATTATTTAATTTACGAGAGGTAGTAATGGAAGTAATAAATAATATGAAATAATATAATACACCTAAGCAGGGTGTATTCTACGCCCTGCTTTTGAATTGAATTTAGGAGGTGTGAGATGGAGAAAACAATCTGTGATGAACGCCACAAAAGGATAGATGAAAAACTAGAGTCACATGAACGAAGGCTTGATATTCAAAGTGAAAGACTGGACAGAATAGAATTAGCTAGCGGGAGGTTAGAAGAAAGAATAAATAACCTTATAGCTCAGTTAGAAAACCTCAATAAAACAATTAAATGGTTTATAACTGCACTCGTAGGAGCTTTTATAAGTTTCTTTTTCTATGCAGTTCAGCAGGGACTGTTTAAGTAAGGAGGTGGTTACGTGAAAATAATACAAAATTTAGTGCCTCAATCTAAATATAATATAAAATGTCCATATAAAATGACTCCAGAATTCATTGTAGTACACAATACTTCCAATGATGCTAGTGCTAGAAATGAAGTTCAATATATGATAAATAACAATTCTTCAACATCATTTCATTATGCAATAGATGACAAGGAAATAGTGCAAGGTATTCCTGAAAATAGGAATGCATGGCATGCAGGCGATGGGACAAATGGGCCAGGAAATAGAAAAGGGATTGGGATAGAAATATGCTACTCAAAATCTGGTGGCAAAAGGTTCGAAGAGGCAGAAAAATTAGCTGCAAAGTTCATAGCATACAAGTTAAATGAAAAAAGTTGGGGAATTGACAGGGTAAAGAAACATCAAGACTTCAGTGGGAAATATTGCCCCCATAGAACCTTAGACATGGGATGGCGAAGATTTTTGGATATGGTTAAAAGTGAGTTGGATAAGCTAAAAGGAGCAGACAAGAATATTCCTTCTAGCTGGGCAAAAGAAGCCTGGGAGTGGGCTAAAAAAGAAGGCATAACAGATGGCACAAATCCCAAAGACTCAATTACTAGAGAACAAGTAGTAACAATGCTATATAGATTTGCTAAGAAGGTGAAATAATGAAATTTTCTAAAATTATTGTTTCTTTAGTTATTTTGTTGAATGTTTTGTTCACTGCAGGTGTATTATATGTGTTTTTAAAGATAGGCAGTGAACCAATGACACTGATTAGCTGTTGGTTTGCTTTTACAACAGGTGAATTATGGTTGTTAGCTACAATTAAAAAGAAGGAGATTGATAATGATGAATATAGAGATAATTATTAAAATTATCATACCAATTCTAGGTGCTATCATAACATATTTAATAGTACCTTTAATTAAGCAGAAAACCACTAAAGAGCAAAGGGAAAATATTTATTTCTGGGTAAAAGTAGCAGTTCAAGCAGCTGAAATGATATATAAGGAAAAAGGGCAGGGTAAACTAAAGAAAGAATATGTGGTAACTTTTCTACAATCTAAAGGAATGAATATAACTATGCAAGAATTAGATGTACTTATAGAGGCAGCAGTAAAAGAATTAAATATTATACAAGACAAAATAAACCAGGATTAATTTCCTGGTTTTTTAATTAGCCCTTTACGAGTCCGTGTTAATAAGCCTAATATAAAACCCTATGGTGCCTATCACGGACTTATAATAAAGGTCTAGGACGTGTTACGAGTATAATTATACCTTTTTAACCAATTTTATCTGTTTCTTCTTATTATATAATATAGGGGTATACCTCCTTGGTATTTTAATTTTCCAAGATAATCCGCGAGAAAAAATAGTATAATAATAAGTGAAAGGGGGAATTAAATATGCAGAAAAAGCTTCTAGTCGCGGTGGCGCTGAGTGCCTGCATAAGTTCAACATTGACTTATAAGATTATTGTAAGTAAACACGAAAACGTACATACAAAGAATAGGGAGGTGATAGCTAGACTTAGCACCACAGTGTCGAGGGCCAATGCAACACGTGATACCTATAGGGCAAAAGTCCTACAGCTACAGAATGAAGTTAATGAATTAAGGGCACATATAGGGGCACTTAGACAAGTAACAGAAAAGTACTCTGTAGATACGTTCCAAGTAACAGCTTATTCTCCGTATGATAA
>Ga0134091_1002912_pt1 | contig 10985 bp, 9 predicted proteins | sample 2_5taG_FD_94451 | JGI IMG/M metagenome (GOLD analysis project Ga0134091, IMG submission 94451) | Switchgrass degrading microbial communities from high solid loading bioreactors in New Hampshire, USA - 2_5_20_6_A2 metaG | ecosystem: Engineered > Bioreactor > Semi-continuous > Anaerobic > Digestate...
ATTAGGATAATTTTATTGGAAAATTTTAAGGAAAATATTGGTGGATTTTAGGGGTGAGCTAAATTAGCTTGCTCCTGAAATAGAGACCTCGAAAGCAATACGAGTTTTCGAGAGCATTATAATATAATAAAGGAGATAAAAATGAAAAATGACATTAAATATATAGGATTTTACGATGTACCAGATAGTAAATGCGATAGAATATGTGGCTTAGCAGCCGCAAACAAAATGAATTATGTCTGCGATGTACTAAATAGAATAGGATATAATGTAAATATAATATCTCCATCATGGATGGGAAGAAATTCAGAAGTTAAATTTGAAAAAGGAAAGACTGTAGAAATCCACAGTGGACTTAAGGTTACTTTTTGCCCGAGTTGGATGACACATAATAAAGTGACTGGTAGTATCAAAATATTGTTTTCCTTGGTATGGCTTTTATACTATTTATTAGTTAACGCTAATAAAGATGAAAAAATATTAGCATATCATACACCATGGATTTCATTACCAATAAGGTTGGCTAAATTAATAAAACGGTTTAAATTAGTTCTAGAGATAGAAGAAATTTATTCTGATGTATGGAATAGCTTTAAGATGTTCAGAAAGACTGAAATGAAGTTAATAAATGCAGCAGATGCTTATATATTAGTATCTGATGTATTGAAGAGCAGGTTAAATTTGAATAATAAAAATTCTATAGTTTTATATGGAAGTTATATACCGGTACGTAAGCAAATGAACAGAGATTCGGAAAATATTAACTTAGTATATGCCGGGTCAGTTGACACAACTAAAGCCGGTGCTTTTAATGCAGTGAAAGCAATGCAATATCTCCCGGACTATTATAAGCTTTATATAATTGGTGATGGATCAAAAGAAAATTTATCAAAACTAGAAAGTCTCATTAAAGAAGTTAATGCGGCGTGTAAACGGGAGGCATGTGTATATAACGGTATATTGCATGGTGAAGAATATTCGGACTATTTGCTTAAATGCGATATAGCACTTAATCCGCAACATGTTGGAGATTATATGGTTACTGCGTTTCCATCAAAAGTATTATCTTATTTGTCACATAATCTACGTGTTGTTAGCACTGAAATTGAAAGCATAAAAAAATCAAGCGTTTCTGAATATATTGTGTATGCGAAAAGTGATAACCCTAGAGACTTTGCCGAAGCAATTTTGTCGGTTAATTTGAACACATCATATAGTTGCGTTAGTGTTATTGAGAAGTTGGATAGTGAATTTCTAAATAGCATCAAGAGTATTCTATGCTAATATTTAGGAAATGAAGTGAGGTTGAATGTGATAGTATATATATTACTAATTACACTGGTTGGTCTGTTAAGAATGTCGATTGACATTAGCAAAGATCATCAAAGAAAAATATTCATATTTTTTTGTGGTTTTCTTATATTTTTTTTCTCTGCTTTTAAAAGTAAGTATTTAACCAGTGACACGTTTAATTATGCTTTACAATATATAAAGTTGGATAATGAGCCTTGGCGATTTTTATTACAAACCCTCATTAGCGGAAAAGGAAAATCACCCTTATTTTATATATTTTCGAAAATTTTCGTAGAATTAGGCTTCAGTGTACAAGTTTGGTATGCTGTAATATCTCTTTTATTTGCATTCAGTGCATCGTATTGCATTTATAGATATTCCAAAGAACCATACTTAAGCTTTATAATGCTAACTTCCTTGGGCTACTATTTTTTTAGTATGACAGCTCTTAAGCAGACTGTTTCTATTTCATTTGTTTTATTGTCATTTAAATTTTTGCATGAAAGGAAGTTGCTAAAATTCATATTCATTATTTTAGCAACAAGTTTGTTCCATACGTCTGCTGTTATTTTTCTTTTAGCTTATCCAATATCTCGGGCTAAGGTAAATATGAAGCATATTTTAGCAATACCGGTTATATTTTTAACTGCTCCTTTTATTTCTAGGCTGTTGTCTTTGATATGGTTTTTAGTAGTGCCAGAATACTATTATAACTACAGTGAATCAAACACATTATTAACCTTAACTGGTTTCTTAATCCAAGTGACAATATTTATATTCTGCTATATATATAAGAATAATTTACTGAAAGAAGACCCGAAGCAAAACATTTTTTATAATATATTAATTATTGGAGTTTTTTTTCAGATATTGGCGTCTACTGCATTTGCAGAAATGTTTCGCGCGAGTATGTATTTCAGCATTTTTTCTATAATTTTGGTGCCTAATGTGATTAGTAAAATCAGAAATTCCAGGCAAAAGGTAGCTATATATTCAGCTATCTTGTTTGTGTTCATCGGCTATTCACTGTATTCAGGTGAATACTTAAGAAACTACATATTTTGCTGGAACTGATTTTGAAAGGAGATAATATGAGCCGAAAAAAAGGTGTTACTCTATCATATATTTTACTATTCGTTGAAACACTGTCCAGCATTTTCTTTACTCCTTTTCTGATAAGATCATTAGGGCAGGCAGAATATGGACTTTATAGTTTAGTCGGTTCAATAACATCATATCTGTTGTTACTGGATCTTGGTGTAGGAAATGCAGTAGTCAGGTATTTAGCAAAATTCAGGGTTCTGAATGACAAAAAGAAGCAGCAAAATGTACTGGCATTGTCATTGGTTTTTTATTTACTTATCGGACTAATTGTTGTGATTATAGGATCAATACTGAAAGATATTCTGCCTTCGATATTCAAGATAGGCTTAAACGAAGCTGAAATAAAGATACTTCAGGTTATGTTCAAAGTGACAATGCTCAATGTAGCAGCAACTTTTGCTTTTCTTATTTTTGATAAAGCGCTGATAGCTTTTGAAAGGTTCACTTTTTCTAAATCAATTGCTATAATGCGTATACTACTAAGAATAACTATTTGTACAATAGTGTTAAAAGCAGGCGGTAGAGGTATAGATATTGTAATTGTTAATTTCATTCTGACCATTTTAATTGGTGTTATATCAGTTTTATATGTTATTTTTGCACTAAATATCAAACCTCATATATCAGGAATAGATAAAGGTTTTGTTAAAGAGATGTTTTCATATTCCATTTTTATATTTATTCAAATGATAGCTACGCACATAAATTCTGTTACAGATCAAATTTTACTAGGTATTATGACATCTTCGGTGACTGTCGGCATATATGCAGTTGGTGCACAAGTAGTTCAATACGTGCAGAGTATTGCAGGCAGCATTAATGGTGTGCTAATGCCTGGAGTTGTGAGAATTGTGGAACTAAAAGCAGAACCTGACAGGATTTTAGATGAGATGGTTCGAATCGGACGAATACTTTTTATGATACTGGGAATTATTTGGATCAATTTTTTGCTTTTTGGCAGAGATTTTATAACACTTTGGGCTGGATTGGAAAATGCAGATGCTTATTTGGTGACGACGATAATAACATTCCCCATGGTATTCTATCTTACCCAAGCTATTGGAACGCAAGTGTTATGGGCTAAAGGAGAACATAAAACTCAAGCTTACCTAAAAATTATGGTTGCTGTTACAAATATAGCATTAACGTTATTGCTTATTAAGTGGAATCCAATAGTTGGAGCATCGTTAGGAACAGCAATTGCTATATTGTTTGGCGATGTTTTTGTTATGAATATCGTATTTAAGAAACATATAAATATTTCAATGAAAAAATACTATAAAGGATTGTTTAAAGGGATTTTGCCTTGTTTAGGTTTATCATTGATTGTCGGACTAGTGATGAAATTTAGTGGATTAGTTGGCTGGGGCGGTTTCATTTTAAAATGTTTTATAACTACATTCGCATTTATACTTCCAATGTGGATTTATGGAATGAATAACTATGAGAAAAATTTAGTGTTGGGAATTTTCCGCAAATTCATCAAGTAAGGCAATTATTTCATGGTAAGTAAAATTGTCCTTATTATTATTTGAATAATTACTATAATGATTGTATTATTGTACTATAAGTTAAATTCATTAAGTGGAAATTATTAATGTGACAAGTTTATATTTTACTGGAGGGATTTTTGGTGTTTAAAGGTAGAACATTACTTATTACAGGTGGAACAGGCTCATTTGGCAATGCTGTCCTAAAGCGTTTCCTAAATACGGATATAGGCGAGATACGCATATTTTCACGCGATGAAAAAAAACAGGATGATATGCGCAAGTTCTATAAAAATGATAAGATAAAATTTTACATAGGCGATGTGCGCGATCTCAGCAGTATTAAAAATGCAATGCATGGTGTCGATTTTGTGTTTCAGGCTGCTGCATTAAAACAGGTGCCTTCATGCGAATTTTTTCCGCTGGAAGCTGTTAAGACCAATGTTATAGGAACGGACAACGTGCTGACTGCTGCCATAGAATGCGGGGTTAAGAAGGTGATCTGCCTTTCCACTGATAAGGCTGCTTACCCCATCAATGCCATGGGTTTGTCCAAGGCACTGATGGAAAAGGTCTTCATCGCAAAATCAAGGACTGTAGATCCCGATAAGACACTGATATGCGGGACCAGGTACGGCAATGTTATGGCATCGAGAGGATCAGTGATACCGCTGTTTGTGGAACAGATCAAGAGCGGTCAGCCGCTGACTGTAACAGATCCAAACATGACGAGATTCATGATGAGCCTTGATGAGGCAGTCGAGCTTGTCGTATTTGCATTCCAGTATGGCCAGTCTGGGGACATAATGGTACAGAAATCTCCTGCAGCTACTATCGGTGATCTGGCACAGGCAATAAAGGAAATCTTTGAGGCTGACAACGAAATAAAGATCATAGGTACACGCCATGGTGAGAAACAGCACGAAACTCTGCTTACGAGGGAGGAACGTCTTGTAGCAGAAGACCTCGGGTCATATTACAGGGTGCCTGCCGACAAGAGGGATCTGAATTACGACAAATACTTTGTTGAAGGCAACCGCAGGCTGTCAGCAGTTGAAGAATATAACTCCCACAACACAGAAAGGCTCAATAAAGAGCAGATCAAAGAGAAACTGCTGCAGCTTGACTATATAAAAAATGAACTGGAGAGTTGGAGAAAAAGATGAAAATATTAGTTACAGGCGCAAAAGGGTTTATAGGGAAAAACCTTGTCGCTGAATTGAAAAACAGGAACTATACGGAAATATATGAATATGATGTGGACGCAGATGCTGCTTTGCTCGATGATTACTGTAGGGATGCCGAATTTGTATACCACCTTGCCGGAATAAACCGTCCAAAGGACCCGTCTGAATACATGGAAGGCAACCTGGGTTTCACTTCTCATTTGCTTGGTTTGCTTAAAAAGCACGGCAACAGGTGTCCCTTGGTCTTGTCTTCGTCGACGCAGGCAGCACTCGATAATCCTTACGGGATCAGTAAAAAAGCATGTGAAGATCTACTGTTTGCTTATGCAAAAGAGACCGGTGCAAAGGTAATGGTTTATCGGTTCCCGAACGTATTCGGGAAATGGTGCAGGCCAAACTACAACAGTGTGATAGCAACATTCTGCCACAACATAGCAAATGATCTGCCAATACAGATCCACGACAGGAGCACGGTACTAAACCTGGTCTATATAGATGACCTGGTGGCTGAACTGATCAATGCGCTGGCTGGCAGGGAGAACAGGAACGGCGTATTTTGTGAAGTTCCCGTAGTATACAGGGCTAGCCTTGGTGAAATTGCCGATATTATTTATTCTTTCAGGGAAAGCAGAAATGATCTTTCAGTACCGAACATGGCAAACGGGCTGGTCAGCAAACTCTACAGCACGTATTTGAGTTATCTTCCGCCGGATAAGCTGAGCTATGCGCTCAAGATGAACACTGACAGGAGAGGATCATTTACCGAGTTCATCCGGACACCGGACAGAGGCCAGGTATCAGTAAACATATCCAAACCAGGCATTGTAAAAGGGAACCACTGGCATCACAGCAAGAACGAAAAATTCCTGGTAGTGTCCGGGAAAGGAGTGATTCGCCTGAGAAAGGTCGACGCTGATGAGGTATTTGAATATTATGTAAGTGGTGACAAACTTGAAGTGGTGGATATTCCGCCGGGATATACTCACAATATTGAGAATCTCGGTGATACTGACATGATTACAGTAATGTGGGCAAACGAATGCTTTGATCCCGGAAAACCGGATACGTATTACATGGAGGTGTGACGTGAACAAGGTTGCTTTCAGGAAACTTAAACTGATGACTATTATAGGCACAAGGCCTGAAATTATTAGGTTGTCAGAGATCATTAAAAAATGTGATATATATTTCGACCACATACTGGTACATACCGGGCAAAATTGGGACTATACTCTGAACCAGATATTCTTCGAGGATCTCGGGCTAAGGCAGCCTGATTATTATCTTGATGCAGTAGGAGAGACCCTTGGAGACACAATCGGCAATATAATAGCAAAGAGTTACAGACTGATGGCTGAAGTGAAGCCCGATGCATTGCTTATCCTTGGAGATACAAATTCAGCTTTGTCCGCGATTTCGGCCAAAAGACACAAGATCCCTATATTTCATATGGAAGCAGGCAACCGGTGTTTTGATGAAAACCTTCCCGAGGAGACTAACAGGCGGGTTGTCGACCACATTGCGGATGTGAACCTGTGCTACAGTGAGCACGCAAGGCGTTATCTGAATGCTGAAGGCGTAGCTAAAGAACGGACATACGTCACAGGGTCTCCAATGGCTGAGGTACTTACAGCAAATATAGAAAAGATAAAAAACAGCAGGATTCTGGCTGAACTGGGGCTTGAAAAGGGTAAATATATACTGCTGTCTGCACACCGGGAAGAAAACATAGACATAGAAGCAAACTTTTTCGAGTTGATGAATGCTGTAAACGTTCTGGCTGAAACATATGATATGCCGGTTATTTATAGCACTCATCCAAGAAGCGCCCAAATGATCGAGAAACGAGGATTTAAATTCCATCCTAACGTAAGGAGCTTAAGGCCGTTTGGATTCTCGGATTATAATAATCTGCAGATAAACGCCTTCTGTGTGGTCTCAGACAGCGGGACGATACCGGAGGAAGCTTCTTATTTCAGATTTCCTGCAGTTTCGATCCGGACTAGCACAGAAAGACCTGAAGCGATGGATAAAGGCAACTTCATTATAGGAGGTATTACCTCAGAAGATGTATTGCAGGCTGTAGACCTGGCGGTATCAATGTACAGGAATGGCGATCTGGGGGTTGCGACACCTGATTATGTGGATGAAAATGTAAGTACGAAAGTAGTGAAGATAATTCAGAGTTATACTGGTATAGTAAACAAAATGGTCTGGAGAAAGAAATGATCAATTTTTCGGAGTGTTCAGGGATTGAAGTTTGATTTGAGCAGGAAAACGAAATATATGATAGGAGCAAGTTTGCTGGCAGCAGTATTGCTGGCTGTCTTGCTTTTTGCTTTTTTCAGACAGGATCACGAAAAAGAAATAGAAATACCGGATGAGGAAGTTCCGACCGGAGTGTATGAAGATGGTGAACTGCAAGTAAATGTTAAAGATTTCGGAGCTGTTGGCGATGGAGTAACAGATGATACTGAGAATATACAGCGGGCTATTGATTATGCAAATGAGAACAATATTAAGCATGTCATTTTACCTGAAGGCCATTATATGGTCAGCCTGAACAGGCTTGTATCAGACAGGTATACAGCGATTTCTCTGCACAGCAATATAAGCTTACATCTGGATGAAAATGCAGTCGTTGAGGCAATTCCCACGGATCAGGGAAACTATGCTATTATTAACATTGTTGACTGCGAAAATGTACTGTTTGAGGGCGGCACTATTATCGGCGATCGCTTCAGTCATCTTGGGAGCAAATATTCCCATGGTATGGGAATAAATATTTATAACAGCCGAAATGTAATAATCCAAAAAGTGAACATCAGGGATTGTTGGGGTGATGGTATATATATCGGGGGCAGGAATGGAACACAGATCAATAAAAATATACTTATTTCTGAAGCAAATATAAGCAATTGCAGAAGACAGGGTATAAGTGTGACAACGGGAGAAGACATAACCATAAGAGATTCGATTATACATGATATAAAAGGTGCAAATCCTCAATCTGGTATTGATATAGAAACTAACTGGCCAGAGGCACCTGTCAGGAATGTTCTGATCGAGAGTAATACGTTTTACAATAATGGAATACAGGATGTCGTTTTAGGCGGGGTTTGTGAAGATGTTAAGATAATTAATAATGTATTCGATGTAAACCCATCAGGTACGCGCCAGATAGCAATTAATGTAGCGTATGGTAATAGAGTTAAGGTTTCGGGCAATGATATTACTGACAGACAAGGCGCAATTTCCTGCAGACATGCCAATGAAGTCGAAATATATGAAAACAGGATTTCAGGATATGAAGATGGAGGCACATTATACGGCGTAGGAATAGCTTTGATTGATGATGCGGCAAATATTAATATCCATGACAACAGTTTACAAAACCTTGATAAAGGCATAAACATATCTGGTCAGGGAGAAAACGTTAAGAATATCAGCATAACTAATAACCTTATAGAAAATATTCAAGTTGACGGTTTTTACGGGTATAGACCGGTAAATGGCCTGGTGTTGAAAGGTAATGTATTCAGAAATATTATTATGAGATATGGAATTTTGATTAACACAGGTAATGACATCGGTATATCAGGCAATATTATCGAGGATTGCGGAGCCGCATATATTATTGCTCAAGTAGGAAATCAGATACTTATAGAAAACAATGTACGAATTGCGTTATTTCCAGGAACACATTTATATCCAGCAATTCTCTAAAACAAGTAATTTATGCATCAAGGGATATGGTATATCCTATAACTATCAAGGACAATACAGCACTATATTCTAAATCACCTATTAATGTTTCCGGTATTCATATAATTGAAAACAATACTGTCGGTTCGTAAATATATATCTAAAAAATATCGAACCATGAGGTAAGATTATGATTATGGATAATAGTATGGAGCAATTCGTAGTTTTACTATCAACTGCAATTCGTGGACAAAGGCTGGAAACGTACTGCTATACAGACAATATAGACTATAGCAAAATTTTCAGGTTTGCTGCGTATCATAAGGTAGATTCACTGATTTACAGTATACTGAAAACAAATGACATATTAGACAATGAATTGCTGTCTGCATGGAAAAGAAATGCAATTGTTTCCAATTTGTATCAGAAAAGAGGTGCTGAGCGGTGCAGGGAAATATTAATTAAGTTTAATGAAAATGGTATTCCAACTATATTGTTGAAGGGAGCGGTACTTAGAAATCTATATCCCCAACCTGAGTTGCGCTGGATGTCAGACATTGATATTCTTGTGAACAAAGAAAATATATCCAAGGCACGTAGAATACTTGAGGATATGGGATATTTCTGTAAAGATGACCACGATCCAAAGGAAATCCACTACTACCATAAAAACGAAATTTCCGTAGAACTTCACTGGAGAGTAACCGTTCCCGGATATATAGAAAATGATGATTTATTCGAGGATTCTGTCTGGAATAACGCTGTGCCGATAAGTTTTCAGGGTGTTCCTGCGTTATCATTATCGACAGATGATATATTGCTGCATATGTGTATTCATATGGCTTTTCATATCAGGAATGGTGGTTTTGGGCTTAGGATGCTTTGTGATTTAGTTTTGTTTATAGAAAAGGTAGGCCAATATGTAAACTGGAGCGTTTTTAAAGAGCGCATAAAGCTATACAACATTGAGAAATTTACGTATGCGGTTCTGACAATTTGTAGTAAACTGTTTGGTCTGAGAATCCCTGAATTGCTCGTCGTAAATATTGATGAGAACGATATATATATAGATGACTTAATTGATGACATAATTGAAACTGGTCATTTTGCAAACAAATCACCGGAGAGAAAAAATATCAGAATGCTGGCTCGAATCAGTCGTGATGAGGATATCTACATTACCAACAAGTTCAGACTTTTCATAAGAATTGCTTTTCCTTCTAGGAATGGCTTGGCAAAAAACTATCCGTATTTGCATGATTACCCGTTACTGTATCCGGTTGCATGGATTCAACGCTTCTATAAAAATGTAATAAGAAAACTCGATTTACAACGTATTTTCATGCGTTTTAAATTTTCAAAAGATACGTTCAATAAGTACAAAAAACGTGTAAATCTTCTAAAATGGCTAGGGTTTCGTCATTAACGGAATCGGAAAGGGTTCTTATGAAAAAAGTCTATGTATACTGTATCATTATCCTGATTTCTCTGGCTCCTTTTTTCAGAGGTCTGTTTTTTGCCATGGAAAGCTATATATTCATGGCAGCGTTTTCTATTCTTTTTATACTATACCTGCTTTTCAAACTAAGAAACAGTGAACCTCTTTTTTTCAGCAAATGGCTGCTGATACCCGGCGGACTTCTGGTATTTGCACATGCTCTAAGTTCAATCAGGGCGGTAAACATGAACGAGCATACATATACACTGATGCAGTACCTGGTATATTTTTTAGCTGCGCTTGTTATATGTGATTATTGCTGTTCAGAAAACCTGAAGTCATTTTCTTCATTCATGCTGCCAGTTGCTATCTCGGGACTTATATGCGCGATCGTTGGTCTTGGATTAATGACAGGAGCATTTCCGATGTTCAGATACACGCTTTCGAATAACAGGCTGGGGTCCACTTTCCAGTATCCCAATACGGCAGCGGTATATTTCATTGTTTGTATCGTTTTTGTCCTCACAATCATAAATGTGAGCAACAATATTATTGCCAGATCATTGCTTATCGGTGTTGGGAATATATTGATGTTCGCATTTTTTATGACAGGGTCCAGGGGAGGCTACCTGGCAGGTGTAATTACTTTCCTTTTTGTGAACCTTCGTGTATCATATTAATTGTCCCACTCCTTATCATACGGTCACCCCCATAAAAGTTTTCGTCACACTTTTATGGTAACCGTTTGGTTTGGTGTGGGTCAATTTC
>Ga0134091_1002913_pt1 | contig 10984 bp, 8 predicted proteins | sample 2_5taG_FD_94451 | JGI IMG/M metagenome (GOLD analysis project Ga0134091, IMG submission 94451) | Switchgrass degrading microbial communities from high solid loading bioreactors in New Hampshire, USA - 2_5_20_6_A2 metaG | ecosystem: Engineered > Bioreactor > Semi-continuous > Anaerobic > Digestate...
AATAAATCATATACATATGACACAAAAGATGATATGTCGCATTGATACGGAATAATAATGTTGTCAGGTATTTGTAAAATATCATCTGATATTATCTGATATGTATATGCATCTTTCAATTTATCAATTAGTCCTTTTATGAATTCAATACAGTCTGTAACGTTTCTTCCCCATATTGAAACCAAAGGCACTGGTACTGATTTTGCTTTAGGTCGATGGATCAGATAAGGAGTTGTAACTTTAGTATATAAATCCTTATCCCACAACTTTAAATTTTCACGATCAACAATTTTATTCCAAAAGTACGGGTAATAATTATCTATGTGTTTCCCTATTACATGTGTTGCCTTACTTTCTAAGAGTAATAACAGTTCATCATAATTTTTCTTTCCATATAAATGAAAAATATCCGCTATAAATGCAGTAATCACCGGAGCTGAAAAGCTATTTTGATTACTCGTTGTGAATTTCCCGTCCTGAACTTCAATTATATGTTGACCGCTAGTCACTATTTCAATACCATCTAAAGGATACCACCTTAATTTAAAATTGCCATTCTTGTAGACGGTCGATGTTTTTACACCAATAACTCCATATAAACAAGCAGGCAAAGTATATATTCCTTGATTGCTCATAGCCGCAATAATTATAATTCCCTTTTTTATTGCTTTACTAATCGCTTTTTTAATCTCATCAAACGCAAAATGGTTTGTCGTTCCTAAGCTTATATTAATTATATCGATATTATTGTTTACACACCATTGAATCGCATCTATAAAGCTTGTAAGATATCCCGGCGAGTTATGGTATGAAATTCTAATATCTATAATATGATACTGCTTTTTAAAAACAGAATATTTATCAAATATTAATGCACAAATGGTACCATGATTAATATCAGTTTTTGTCAGATTAAAAATATCATTTGAAAAAAAATCAACTCTTTCACCGATAAAATCATGATGAAAATATGTAGGGATAATACCATCATCTATAAAAGCTATATTAATCACATTTATTTCCCCAACAAAAGATTTGTGTGAAAAACTTTTACGGGCGCAGAACTTGAGAACTATATTACTTTTTTATTTGTGGAGCTCCGCTACCGCCAGGTTCACCGCTCACTACGCTTTTTGGTGCACATGCACAAGTGCAGGGATCTCCACATCCATATGCTTCAATAGTAATCCTCAAAATATCACTTTCGCTTCTTTTAACTAGCTTTTTCATTTTTCCACCTCCTTTATTAATTATGTACGCTTGTATAGCACATGCTCTTGTATAGCACATGCTAATTGATGTAATGAAGAAAAGCAGCCTTCTTCGATATCTTTTATTGTAAGAAAGACATCAAACATTACTACGATTTCTCCATACAAATAAAACAGATCAATTTCTGACAATTGCGAAATATGTTCTGCGCCCGTATAAAATTTTTCACATAGAATTTGTTTAACTTTTTCTTCTATCTCTTCTATCTCTTTCTGTTTGATATAGCTTGAATTAATCATACAAAAACACCTCTATTCTGATAACGTATCTATTACATCATTTACCAATTTTTCCATTGACGTGTTTTTCTTTATATTATAGAGCTTTAAGCCACTGCGATGCTCAAATCCGTAAGAGGCGATTTTATCATCAACCCACTGCAAGTTATAAATATTATACTCTTGGTGCTCTCGATCTATTGTTGAATGATCGTTAAATATACTTATGTTCGATATCCCGATTGCGTCTATTTTTATGCCATGTCTATATTTACAAATATTAATTAAATCATCAATTACAGTGTTTGATAAATAGTCCGCCCATATATTAACGATATTGTAGTCTGGTTTGATAATAGAAAATATTTCATATGCAGTAATACCATAATGCATGTTATGTATTTTGTTAAATGGAATCAGACCACCAGGAATTCCTAATAAAATAACATCTGGTTGTTGATGGCGCGCAATACTTTTTACAAAATTTGAATATAAATTGATTTTTTCTATTTCATTATAATTGTTAGAATACATAAATGACGGAAATGATTGCACCCCAAGCAGGTCCGCGTTACTTTTTGATGAAATAAGAGAAACTTTATAACCTTTATCAGATAACAATCTATATATACTCAATTCCGTGTCAAACTTTGAGCAATTTTCAGTCATACCGAGCACAGATATAATCGGAACATCGATTTCATCGGGCAAGTCGCTGTAACAATCAAAAGGAGAATTATTGGGCTTATAAATAAACATAATATTATTTGTTTCTGCATAGTTTTGCAAATCATTCTCTTCTTCTGATGATAATTGTTCAAAACATACTATGTTTTTCCCAGCGGCCATTGCTTTTTTTATGCGCAATAACACTGTTTTATAAAAATCATTATTTGAGTAATAATCATAATTGGCCCAAATAACGGTATCGCATTCGTTCAAACAATGATCATAATCCAATGAAATAGGTATGCCGATATTTTCACCATCGTCTATATAGCCGACATCGTAATTGTCGTTTGCCCATTTCCCCGGCGTCACAGCCGCTACAATATTAAAAATATTAAAATGTTTGATGTGTCGCAAATATGCCGCAAAAGATCTACTATATGGATATATAAAAGCTTTATTGATCATTTGATACATCCTTTCTGGCAATCTTTTTTTCAACTTCGCGGATGGCGATTAAATATTTAATCATCTTCTCAGTTTCTAAACAATCATATTTGCATTGAGTTGCACACAGTTCAGCAGATAAAGAATTGCCATCATTTATTTTTGTGGCGCAAATCCTGCAATGACGAATATTCCAACATTGTGCGCAACGAGTGGAACAAACATAACCTACATTATAGATGAAATTGACTTTTTCTACATCTATAGACGAAAAAACAGAACCTATTTTCATCACGTCAGAACTATCTTTTAATCGCTCGCAAGGATATAAGTCGCCATTCGTTGTAACAAATAACTTAAATATCCCTGGTTTGCATGGACCACTATGTCCCATTACTGAGGATAATTCATTATATATTGTCATTTGTTTTTCAAATTGATTAAGATATTCAAAGTAGCTTTTTGCTATTGTTGGAATTTTTGATTTATCAAAAACTCCCGCTTTTGCTAATAAAGCTAACAACCTGTTTTTTTTCATACTTTTCAAGTAATCGTTAGAAGTATAAGCTCCTTTTCCTATCGTTGGCTGAAGCGTTGACGTTCTAATTTCTTGATTTTCAAACATGTCACATTTAAAAAAGTTATTCACTTTACTACAATCATTTGCTGGATCTATGACGCTATGATAAGAAATTTTTCCTATGTATTGTGGCAATTGTTGCTTTATCGTTTCCAAATTTCTATACACCGTATCAAAAGTACCGCTACCATCCCATGCATATTTTCTGTTTTTATTATGTATTTCTTTGGGACCATCGAGACTAACGAGAATATCAGTATTGTTATCAATTAAGAATTTAGCTTTTTCTGGAGTTAACAGATAGGCATTCGTCGTAATCGTAAAACCAAACAATTTTCCTTCAAATACTGTATTGCAATAATTAATACATTTTTTTATCAATTCATATTCCAATAAAGGCTCTCCACCATAAAAACCAATACTTACGTAGAGAGAATCCCTTGTCCGTTTTGCGAAAAAATCAATTGCAGCTTTTGCAGTTTCCCAACTCATCGAATTAGACTTATGTGAATGATATTGGATATCATCACCATATGTATAATGACAATATCTGCATCGAAAATTACACTGCTGGGTAACTTGTAAGGTTAAATTATGTAGTTTATTTTTTAGAAAATACGGAATTTTTGGACTCTCGGGCATTTCTATTTTTTCTGGGTATTTGCATTTTAACAAGCCCTCGTTAATCAACTGTTTCAGTTCAGCGTCTGCTGATAAAATTTGATCAATTTCACAACTGTTAGAATCCTCTTTGCTTACTCTAAGTGCATTTTCTAAATTAAAATAGCTTTCCTTCTTAATTTTTACAATTCGATTTGTATTTACATCATAAAAATAATATCCATATTTAGATTTGAACAATTTTACAAATGGAGTCTTATTCATGTATAACTTCCTCCCTGTTATATTTTCTTTCGAAAAACTTGATTTTGTTGTTTGATACAAAATCATATTCGCCATCGAAAATAATTTTTATTTCTGTAAAAGCAGGGAATTCTATCTTTAATTGATTATACAACGCAGATTCTATTGTACCTTTCCATGATCTAAACGATGGTTTGATGTTTAAGTACATTAATAATGATCCTGGACCATTTTGCACAAAATTAAACTGAGTTATTGGGTCGTTATATTCATCATTTACGAATTCTACTACTTTTAATAAACTATAACATGTTTTATCATTTCCATCTGGAGAGTAAATAATATCCCCTTCTCTTCCTACTGTAACGTTAATATTGTCACCTATAAAACCACAGTTGCATTGAAAATGATGAGTAATATAGCCTCTATCCCCTATACGATATCGAATCAATGGCATGGCAAAATTCTTCAATGTTGTTAATACAATATTTCCTTCACAATCGACAGGAGTGTTATAGTTATTATCCAATACCTCAACTTTGGCATTTTGTAATATGTGCATATATCCATATGGACATTCCAATGCAATACAACCCATCTCTGTGGCCCCATACATATTAGCAAACTTCACATTTGGAAGCATAGTTTTAAAGTAATTCGCTATACTAGAGGCAAGATATTCTCCAGTGAGTTCAATATATTTAAACTGATTGAGGATTCGCAAGTGTGATGAGGATGCATATTTTAACAATAATTGCAATACGCTTGGTTGTGTAAACATCCAACTGGCGTTAAACTTTTCGATCATGTTGAAATATTCATCGACGTTATTTTTCGTCAACCGATTTTTGTTTAACGACAAATTGTTGCCACGATATACTACCAAAGTATCATCTTCTGCCAAACGGTTTGAAAAATAAACAGTTGAATGAAAACTTATATACTTATCCTTAATTGAAACTCCATACCAACGATGTCTATACTTCCATGCTTCCAGATTGGTAAGAGCATCATCGTATGGTGTCCAGTATACATTCAGGCACTTCCCAGTGCTTCCAGAAGTTTTTTTATTAATTAATTTACCTTGCTCATATTGTTTTACATATCTTGAGGACAAAAAGTCAAATGGATGTGAACTCACCGTTTCCTTTGTAATAATTGGTATGTTATTGAAATCGTCCCACGAATTAATTTGCTGTTTTATGTAAAACGGTACAGTATTAAAACTATGTTTTAGCATAATTTCCAACATATTATTTTCCATCATCAACACCTCCGTTTTTTACAAACATCCCATTAACAATATTAACAATATTTGAAATTGTGAAATTTTCCATAATAAATACATCGTCGTCAAATTCTATATTAAATTCATTTTCGATTTTTACAATTAGTTCGACAAATTGAATGGAATCAAACCCTAAATCTTCAAAAATATTAATATCAGCAACTTCATCTATATCGCCCATCTGATAGTCTGGTAAATTATATTTATCAAAAACAAGAGCAATAATTTTTTCTCTCACATCCATTTTGATTTCCTCCATATAAGCAAATAAATTTAATATTTTATTTTTATAATTTTTTTCTGCTTCTGCAATTTGCATTCAGTTGTTCGTTTAATCTTTTTTCAATTATTTGTCTCACATCAGTTATTGAAATTTTCCCATTGAGTGTTCGTGGGATTTCATTGCTATGAATAAAAAACTTAGGAATTTCGTATTTCAAGAGATACTTTGATAATTGTTTTTTTATCGCACGTTCATCTATTATAGCTCCCGTATACAGGCAAGATAAAAAAGTTTTATCATGAATACATACATCAACAACTACACATTCAGAAACTTCGCCGCACAAAAGAATTTGTTTTTCAACCGTACTTGGATAGATTTTATGTGCATTGATAATTATCATATTATCAATTCGATCAATAATATGGAGTTCTTCGTTTATATCAATAAAACCAATATCGCCAGTGTTAAGCCAGTCCTTATATAATGATTGCTTGACCTTACCACAAATATAACCGTTAAATATGCTTTGGGTTTTCACATGGACAATTCCCTGTTCACCGGTTGCAACTAAATTCCCGTTCTCATCTACTATAGCAATTTCTACTCCGTTTATTGGTTTGCCTACAGAATTACTTTTACTACAACTGGCTCTTTGAGCAGTAACTCTTGGTCCCGCTTCGGACAAACCATAAACGTTATAAATTGAAATATTGGTAAATGTTGCATGGGCTTTATTATAAATATTATCATTTAATACTGATCCACTAACATAAATAGTTTTCAACGAAGATAAACAATATTTGTTTCGCTCATACTCATCGATATACATTGAAAGTAATGTAGGATTCAGACAAATTATTGTGACACCGAATTTAATTATATTATTCAATGTATATCTAGGAGGAACAATAGTGGGTGCTATTACCAACTTCATCCGCATTTTTAATGCTACCAGTAATTCTCCAGTAAACGTCGAAGAATGTGATAAAGATTTAGCGATATAAATGCAATCATTTGTATTAGGTTTCATATAATTAATGATTGAATCAGCATTGGTATTAATTGCAAAATGTGATAGTATTATACCTTTTGATTTTCCAGTTGTTCCTGAACTGTATATTACCACAGCCTCATTTCTACTATAATTACTTTGAAACTTATCATAAATATAGTTTGGTAGCAATTTTGCAGTTCTATTTTGTTTTTCATATGTAATAAATTCTATTGAACCGGTAATGCTTTCTTTGATCTTGTTGAATATGTCCTTTTCAATAAAACATGTTTTAACTCCAGCTTCATACATCATTTTCAATGTTATCTGGAAAGGGATACGCCAATCTAACAAAACCGCACAATCACCGTTGTTCCAAATATTTATCAAAGTATCTACATAACCTATAGAATTTTCTCCTATTAATGCTATTCTGCTCATAATTAAGATCCCATTTCTATACTGTAGTTTAAGCTATGTTTTGCCACATACTATCTTCCACTTTAAACCTTCTGTTCAAAAAAGCACCGTTTTAAATTGAAATTTCTGACCGTACAGATTTATTACCTAAAATATTCTTTATTGTATCATAATAATTATCATAGCTTATATATCCAAGTGAAAACAAAGCTATTCCATCCGCTCCAGATTCTTTCGCTGCAATAAATTGCTTTGCAAGTTCAAACCCCGGTAAATATCCCATCAAGCTGATACCGATAGAATATTTTACTTTATCTGAGCATAGATATACGAATTGTTTTGCATTCTGTTTTGTGTATCTATGATCAATTGTATATGACATAGAAATAACTTCGTCGACCCAATGATTATTAATCCATTTACTCACATTTTGATATATTCTTTTAGGTGCGTTTATTAAATCCGAGAAGCAAGCGCAGGAAATCCATATTTTTTTATTAATATTTTTGATACTGTTATACACATCGCTAACAAAGCTATTTATTATGTCTTGTCTGAATAAATCCCACTCTTTTTTATCTTTTTCTTGAAGATTATATATGTTCACATTTTTTCCGAGATGTTTTATAAATCCTTCTATAATATCCTCGTTATATCCAAAATCAGCATTTGAATTCGGTTCAGGAAACCTTATATAATCAAGATGTATTCCATCTATATCGTAATTATTTACAATTTCCTTGTAAAACTCTATTAAGAATTTTTTGCATTCAGAATCATATGGATTCAGGAATAAAAAATTCCCATCGCCAGTTATACTGTAATTTCTTCCGCTTTTATCTATCAGAAGCTTGTCCCTGAATCTATTTAACAACTTATTATTATTGTCAAACAAGTCTCTTTCTGTTCCTATAAAAAAATTTTCTGTCCATAAATGTAGTTGAATGCCATATTCATGGCAAATACGGCAAAAAGCTTCCAACACATCAAAGCTTCCATGCATATATTCATTATGCTGTATCAATTCATTATCCGAATAACCAATAAATTTTCCAGAATACCATGATTCTAAAAATAGTACATTCATGTTTAGGTCTGAAATTATTTTTACTGTATTTCTGACTTCATCTTCAAATTTTTCAACTGGTCTATACCAAATCGCTCTGCGCTCAAAATCCAATTTCTTATTATTAACAATCAATGAAGCTGGATTGATTTCTTTGCTTTTTACAAATATCAATTCGTCGTCTTGTATTATAATTCTATCGCATAAAGCAGTAGCTCTTAATAACGCGTTGATTGTCTGTCCTCTTCCTGAAATTATATACCCGCTTTCTGGTATGTCTGAATTACCATCAAATCCATAATTAATTATTTTATTGTTTTTATCAACGAAAACCTCAAGGTCATTTTTCTGGTTTAAAGCTCTGACTGTATAAACCTTAATTTCATTAGCTCTCAGTTCACGATTGTATCCGTCAAAAAATAAAGAATAGGAATCATTTATGATATTTGTTGTCGTTTCATTTAATTTAAAGATATTTGTGTTTTTAAATATTTGCTCTGAATAATAATTTATAAAATTCATTACATCAGAATCATATCCCACTGATATACTTCCGATAAATCTACGGTTAAGTAAATCCTCCGTAAGTATAGCCACATTAACTATATTATATTTATAATTTAAGCATTGAACCGCATCAATATTTTTCTGAGAAACATATTCATCATGCCATGCAAAACAGAAAAAATCATCTGATTTTATCGATTTAATCTTATTGTTGGATTCAATACAGTTATGTAGCACTTCGTCTTTTTCCCAGGTATTGTTCCAGGAGTGTTTATGCCCATGAGGATGTATTGTGACTAAACCGCTTTCTTCCATATATATTGCTTCTTCATCGCCAAAATGAGCGATAAAGTTGCTATATTGGGGATGCTTTTTCATCCCCATAAGCTCGGTTACGACAAAAACATCAGCGTGGATATTGTATTTTCTTAATATCGGAAATGCGATATCATAAAAGCTCGAATAACCGTCTTCTATTGCTAAGACAAATCCTTTTTCCGGAAGCTGTTTCCTGCTTTGCTCGTATTCATAAAGATTACGTAAGGAAATAGAAACATATCCGGCATCGATCAGACTTTTAATATCTTTCTCAAATTTAGCCGATGTCGTCTTATATGTCATATTTTCGATTTCTTCAGGTATAAAATGGTGATAAGTTATAATTGGATATTTATATATTTTCTTGTTCATATGTTATCCTTGCACATATAGCTTAAATTTTAAATTTTACTTAATAGACTTTCCAAAGTGGATACTTCTAAACATATTAACTTATCTATATAATTTGTTATTTTATTGATTAATGATATTGATTTTGTCATGTTGTATTTTATAATAAAATTTAATATTAGGTTACTATACTTATACATATCATTAACTGAATTATCTAGATTAGGAATATTTATTTTTTCGATCTCGGAAATAGTTTTAATACGCCATGCCATGCATTTTTTGTGTTCTACAAATGTATACGATATTGTTGGATGAATTTGATTTCCGTTTATATTGTTCACATATTCACGAAACCATTTACATGCATTTACTCCAAATATCGAATTGTAGCTTTCCTTAATCCATTTTGTATTATCAGAATCATAATTCGTCGAATCTATGTAATTTCGCAATTTTCTTTTGATATCTTCTAAATTATAATCAATCTTAGCAGCTACATTACGTTTTATTAGATTTATATATTCAAAATAATTATTTGAACAAGCTTTTATCATATTTTCAATATTTACATCTAATTCTTCATATAAAGCTTTATTTGTATAAGTCATGGTTTGAAAAACTTTTTTTTCATGATCATATCCAAAAATTAACAATCCATGTGTAAGATGATAATATTTATAAGCTGGCTTCCCAGGAATATAATATGAATCAAGCCAAATATCGCTATAATAACCATTTTGTAATCCTTTATAAATATATGATAAAATATCTATATTATTTATTCGTAAAATATCTGAAGTAACCCTATTGCAGGTAATGCAAGGCCAATAAGAATAATAATGATTATGGTAATCAAATTCTAAAAAAAGAGGGTTCGCAATTAATTGAATATTATTACTAAGAATAAATTTATTATATTTTTCCTCCCTATCGACAAATAATATACTTAAAGGAAATGCATGCCTTAAATAATTTTTTATCATTGGTTTCTCAAATATTGGAAGCTTAATAGATTCCAAATTTAAGCTCATAAAGTTATTATATTGAATATCTACATCAATATCTTGTTTTATACTCTCCCTTTTTCCAGTATTAAGCATTAATATATCTTTATATTCATCTATTACATCTAAAACATCAGTATAAAAATTAACAGGAATACTGCCTACGCATCCTTTACTAATATTTTCCTTTGTTAATTTTAAATAATCTATAATTTGAGTATTTATGCCAATTGAAAAAATATCATCTATTTTTTTCTCATCATAATAAGGATATAAAAAGGCAAAAAAATTTCCGATATATTGTTTTTGATCTAAATGAGACATTAATTCTTCTTTTTTGTCTAATATAACTTTTTTAAATTCACCTTTATTTTCATCTAACGGATGCCATTTTGCATATATATTTACCAATCCGCTATTTATCATCTCAGTTGCTTGATCCCATGAAAAGTGAGGAATGAAATTAGGATATTTAGGATGACATTTCAATCCAACCAAATCAGTTGAAATAAAAATATCAGCATGTATGTTGTATTTTTTCAATATATCAAAAGCAAGCACATAATTACTTTCATAACCTCCCTCCATTATGATGCAAAATGTATTGTTAGGTAAATCTATATTATTGATTTTATATAAATATAGTTGATATAACGAAATTGATGAATATCCAAATTTTAATAAGGATGTAATATCTTTTTCAAATTTTTCTATTGATGTACAATATCCCATATTTTCATCAGGTTCAATTTTAAAATGA
>Ga0134091_1002934_pt1 | contig 10926 bp, 9 predicted proteins | sample 2_5taG_FD_94451 | JGI IMG/M metagenome (GOLD analysis project Ga0134091, IMG submission 94451) | Switchgrass degrading microbial communities from high solid loading bioreactors in New Hampshire, USA - 2_5_20_6_A2 metaG | ecosystem: Engineered > Bioreactor > Semi-continuous > Anaerobic > Digestate...
CTTTTATTTCATCTCCGTCATGGGATACAACTCGGCTCACCATGTAAGGCTTCATCATAACTCCATTGTTGGCAATGCATGATGTTATCATAGCCATATGCAGAGGTGTGACCTGGAGTTTGCCCTGTCCTATAGCGACCGATGCCATATCCGTTTTTCCCATGCTGTCATAGGGAAAACGGCTTTTGGTGACAGGGATTTCAAAAGGTATATCCTTTCCCAGTCCGAATCTGTCGGCAAGACTCCTCAAGACGTTTTCCCCCAGCTCAACTCCCACCTGGGAAAAGAAAACATTGCTGGATACGGCTAAAGCTTTTTTCATATCTATTTTTCCATAGGCTTTTTTTCCGGTATTGGAAAAGGGTTTTCCATCTATGGTGACAGTACCTTTGTCTTCTATTACAAGGTCTTCCATCCCGTTTTCCAAAGCTCCGGCGCTTATCACGGTTTTGTAGGTTGAACCCGGCGTATAAAGGCCCTGGGTGGCACGGGGAAGGAATATCGCATCCTCCGACTCCACCATGGCCTGCCAGTTGGCACTGAGCTTATCTTCGTTGGGGTCAAAGGCAGGCTTGCTCACCAAAGCCAATATTTCTCCGGTTTTTGGGTTCATCGCAACCACTGCCCCATTTCTGTCTCCCAACAGCTGACTTGCCAATTTCTGCAGTTCATGGTCCAGTGTAAGATAAACATCATCCCCATATCTCATGCCGGATTCATCCCGGTTGCCAAAATCGAATATGCCTCTTTCGCTGCCCAACAGATAGTCATTATATGAAGCTTCCAGCATGGATTTCCCATAAGTTCTGGAATTATAGCCTATCACATGGCTGTACAGTGACCCATGGGGATAGGTGCGCTTCCAACCGTCCTCGGTTTTTGGACTGTCAGCCAGCACGATGCCATTTTTGTCCAAAATCCTGCCCCGTATGGTATCTTCCTCTGCTTCCCACTGCCTTTGGTTGTAAGAATTTGTGATAATCCTGTCCTTTACAAAAAGCTCGAAGTAGGTGAGATATACTACGAGGCTTAAAAACAGAACGCTCATTACAATCAATATATGAATGACCTTTCTATCTTCCTTCATCCGAAATGCTCCCTTCATCCTGTCCGCCTTCTCTTGACACGGCTTCCAGAATTCCTAACTGAATAAAGCTCGTCGTAAGAGAACTTCCCCCATAGCTGATAAAAGGAAGAGTTATTCCTGTCAGGGGAATGAGCTTTATTACTCCTCCAATGATGATAAATGTCTGAAAACCAAACATACACGTTATTCCCAAAGCTACCGCCTTTTTGAAAGTATCTCCGGTTTTGAGCACGATTTTAATCCCCCTGTAAGCCAGCAGGAAATACAGCAGAATGACGGCCACTCCTCCGAATATTCCCATCTCCTCACATATGGCCGAGAATATGAAATCCGTTGTGACTTCCGGGATATAATCCGGCCTGCCCATACCCAGCCCTGTTCCGAAAAAGCCGCCGGACCCTATGGCAAACAGGGATTGGGTGATCTGATAACCTTTTCCTGCAATATCGGCCCAGGGATTCAGCCATGTTACAACACGAACCCTTATGTGATACAGTGCAAAATATCCGGCTGTCCCTCCTAAAGCCGCAATTATCACATTTAGAAGCAAAAACTTCATATCGGCGTCAAAAACATACATCATGGTAATGTATATTATAAAGAACAGCAGCGCCGTTCCCCAGTCCCTCTGCATCACAAGAAAACCCATAAACATATATACAATTGCCATGAGGGCTATCCTGCCCTTTATCTTTATCTGTTTAAGTTTTAAGGTCAGGGCATTCAAAAATATCTGCTCCGAGTGGGTTAAATAGCATGCCAGTGTAAATATAAAAAGTATTTTTATAAGTTCCGATGGCTGAAAACTGAAGCCTTTTATGACTATCCAGTTGGTGGAACCTTTTATATTGCTTCCAAACACCAAAGTAACCAGGAAAAGGCCAAAAGAAGCAAAAGCATAGGCATACATCAGCTTATTCCATATCTTAATCCTGATATATATAAAATAGCTTAGAAAGAACAGGACAATTCCTCCGGAAAACCATACTATCTGCTTAAACCCAAGTCCTCGATTTAACCGGTAAATCATAATAAATCCAACACTTGCCAGCATGGAAACTATTAAGAACAGATATTCATCTCCCAGTTCCTTCTTAACTATAAAAAGGTAAGTGCCTGCTATCAAAGTTATTATCAAAAGACCGGCACCTAATATATAAAAGTCATGGGGCTCCCTATAAAAAAACAGCAGCCCGAAAGCCAGGATATCAGCAAGCACCACCAGGCTGACAGGCCTTTTGTAGCTGGCGATCAGCATAGTATTCACTCCTTCTAATTCTCAACATACAGAAAATCCATCTGGCCTATATGTATTTTATCACCATCTCTTAAATATACCGGATCCCTTCCCAACCTCTCACCATTGACAAAGGAACCATTGGTACTGTTCAAATCCTGCATGGAGGTTCTCCCGTCATGTACGGTAAATCTCACATGCTTGCCTGACACATAAGGGTCTTTTATGACAATGTCATTTTTATTGGACCGGCCCAGCTCCATGTTCCCATCCAAGGTATATGTTTCCTCAACCTTAAATCCAAGATCCTCTCTCCTGTTTATCAGCTTGATATATGGGAGGTTCTTTCCCTTTTTCATGCCATGCTTTCCTTTCGCTCCCATTGAGCTTATATCAAGGTATATAAGGCGTATGATGCCATATATAAACAGGTAGATGATAGTGATAAAAATATATTTCATTATCGACGACAATATCTCGTACAATCCAAAAACCTCCTGTCATGCGGCAATACAGCTGCAAACCAAAAGCCAAAAAGCAGCGCCTGCTACTATTATAACAAAAAAAACGCCGTAAAATATATAGGCGCTTGCCACCTTCTTTAAATTAACTCATTGTGCTGGCCTTTCCGGTAGCATTATAATCTAAATTATATAACAAACCTGCGCAGGATTTAAATAATGCTGCATTGTGCAAAACCCCGATAAAGGCAATCCTTTTGGCCTTTTACTGTTTCTGCCGCATTTTTCGCACCGCCTGTAATTAATGCTAAAAAGCAGCTTGAATCAGGCTGCCGGTTATAGTAAAATGCAATAAGCGGACTCTTTATAAAATTATCTCGAAAGGAATTGGTCATATGGCAAATCCTACCTATCCCCAAAGTGAATGCTGTGTACAGAAATATTTGGAACGCATAGGATATAACGGACCGCTGGATGGTAGTGCCCGGACATTGTCGGCACTGCAGGAGGCTCATGTACATGCCGTACCTTACGAAAATCTGGACATACTCATGGGACGCAAGCTATCTCTGGAAATCCCCGATCTTTATCAAAAAATAGTCGTCCGCAGGCGTGGCGGGTACTGTTTTGAACTCAACGGCCTGTTCGGATGGCTGCTTCGCGAGCTTTCCTATCCGGTAACCGATTATTTCGCACGGTTTTTAAGGGATGAAACAACCATCCCCATGCGCAGGCACAGAGTACTGAGAGTAGAAGCTGAAGGTCAAACCTATATATGCGACGTGGGTGTTGGAGGTCCTTCTCCGGCTCGTCCGTTGCTTCTGGTGGAAGGCTTGGAGCAAAGGCAAGGAGACGAAGCCTACCGCTTCCAAAAAGATCCCCTGCTGGGATGGGTAGTGCAAGAATTTCGTCATGGGGAGTGGTCGCCCTATTATTCCTTTACTGAAGATCCCCAGCTTCCCGTGGATTTTGTAGCAACCAATTACTACTGTGAAAACTCACCCGATTCCATATTCAGAAAGGAAGCCATGATTTCCATAAGAACTGTGGAGGGACGTAACACCGTGGCAGGAAAGGAATTTCGTATTTTTAACCGGGATGGTGTAAAGACCTTTATTCCTGAAACCGAAGAAGCATACAAAGAAGCATTGAGCAAATATTTTGGCATCGTGCTGGATTAGCTATATGCCATTGAATTTGAGATAAACATCCCATCTACATCATACAAAAGTGGTTGTTTCAGTCTTTTCATTCCGCAGGACGTGCAAGAAACCAGCTGAGCATCCCTGGAGCAAATAATCTTTAACGACCTTGGTTTTTACATGATGGTGTATCATGCCTTTCCGTATTTTTGCTCCCCATGGCTTTCTCCAAATCATGCTTGTGTTCCTATGCCATAAAAAATGCTTCAGCTGGTTTGCATCATCATATCTCACTTCTGGGATTCTGATGCTCCGAAAACACTCTGATTCTGGTTTGGACTGCCTCGTCGCCCCAATTTCGGAGTCCGGCGTTCCAATGCAGCCAGTGAAATTTCTATATCCTCGTATACCTCATCTGCGGTATGGCAGCCTACGGTCACCATGTCACAATCCCGGATGGTACTCCAGGAAAAATTGAGGCCTACAAAAGGTGTGCATCTTCCTGCAGCCATAGGTTTGATGGTCATGACAGGTTTTTTTGCATTGTGAATGATACCTGCAACCATCTCAACCTCCACCTGCATCATGAAACCCATGCAGTTATATATCTGTATATAAGTTTGTACGTCATAGTTATTGGCATCGCAATAAACAACAATTTCCGGCATATGCGCAGAAAGTCCCGGTATCATGCCGGCCTCACGAATCATATAAGTATAATCGCTGATCCTTTCTATTGTTTCTCTCTGTCTGTTTACCAGCTTTTCAACACTCGAGTGATGCAGGAGGCAGAGGGATGATCCTATTTCTGCACTTTTTTTGATAATCTTTTCTGTCTCCGCCCTTGATTTCTTGTTGTTCGCCACATTCACAATAGGTGTATCCACTATTATCATTTTTTTGCCGGTTTTATCCTCGGTATAGCGGATAGCATCCACAAGAATTTCATTCTGGCTTGCAGGAGCCATAATAGTATCAACACCATAATCAAGGAATGCCTTAAGCACCGGATAAAAAGACTCGGCGCTACTATACCGCTCACGGATCATTTTGTCAGCTGCTGGTCCGGTGTGGCTCCATCCAAGCAGCCAGTTTGTGCCGATAATCATGCGTGATAAAGACAGATTTTCTACTGTAGTACGTGGAAATTGTACACATGCATCCATAACTTTTCCCCCTTTGCCTACAGCTTTGATTATGTCCAATTAAAAGCACCAGGCTATTATTTCATTCCGAACATTTTTTCCTTCAAATCCAGATAGTACAGATAGTCTTGAGGTTTCACATTCGGCGGGCATCTGTGGTCACAGAACGGTATGTACCCTCCCTTTTCCACCAGCGGAACAAGGGTTTCCAGATATGCTTTTATTGCCTCCCGTCCGGCACCCAGCTGTATTTTATCCACACCGCCCATAATTCTCAATTCACCTTCATACTTTGAAAGAAGCTCTGCCGGGTGGGCACATCCGTTTACCTCAAAAGGAAACAGGCAGTTGACTCCTCCTTCCAAAAAGTATGGAAGAATTGGCCTTACATCGCCGTCGCAATCTATATACCAGATGTCTATCCCATGTTCACGGAGCTTTTTGCTGATCCTTTTATACCGTGGCATCACAACGTTTTTGAAGAAATCTACCGTAACGATAGGTCCGTTCTTAAAGCAGATATCTTCCCAGCCTGATGCAAAGTCAAAATCAAAATGAGGAAGAACCTGGTCCAGGAAATCCTCCACCAGCACACAGCAGGTTTCCACCATATCCTCCACCATGTCGGGATAATCATAGCAAGCATAAGCCAGGCCTTCAAAAGTGAGCATATCCCGGATCTTTCCTATCATCGATCCACAGTCCACGCCCAACGGATAGTCACGATCGGCAGGATGGATCTTCTTCAGCTTTTCAATATCAACTTTTCTTGCAGGGTCATCCCTCCGAAAACGTTCTTCCTTGCACCTTTTCCAATCCTCCGGAGTAACTACTGTAGGCTTTATGTAATGGGGTATCGTATCATGACCGTCCTTTGGAACCTCTGCCAGCAGACCGTCGGAATTCATTATTATCCTGGTATTTTCCCGTTCCTCTACCACCTCGTTGGGAAATCCCGGGCTCATCCATACATTCCCGCCTATTACGGAAATTTTATCGAAGTTGAAAAACAAGTCCGCTTCCCAGTTGTTCTTTATTCCATTTTCGACAAATATGTCCCATTCCTTAAAATTCTCATCCCAATAGCCGAATTCCATATTGAAGCAGCGGTCCACCGCTTTATAGTGCATCTGGTTGTTAAACCTTTCCCTGTCGGTCATAGTACCTTTCCACTTTGGTCTGCAAGGTGTAATGGCCATTTTTCATCGCTCCCCTCAAGAAAATATCTCTACTAAAGGCTGAAAGCCTAAATATCGGATATAATAACAATTATATCTCTTTATGACAGCAAAAGCATTAAGGAAAATTGATAAGTGATATAAAAAAATTGCTGTATGTAGGTTTTAAACGCAGACTTTCCCCTAAATTGCTGACTTATATAAGGCTTTTATGCAGCACATTATTGTGTTTTTTCATAATAAGCTGATATAATTGCATTTAGAATGATTCAGCCAATGAAAGGATGAAGGCAGGAATGAGTTTAAACCAGCCACCCCTGGTGGGTAAAAATATTCAAAATCAGAGAAAGCAAAAAGGATATAGCCTGGATGAGCTGGCAAAACGTTCGGGTGTTTCCAAGTCCATGCTCTCTCAAATTGAGCAGGATAAAGCAAACCCAACGGTAGTAACCGTTTGGAAAATAGCTCATGCCCTTGATTTGCCGATGCAGGAGCTTTTAGAATCCGCATCGGGCAATATTATTGAAGTTATCCGGTCCGACGATGCGCCTATCATATATTCCGAGGACAAACTCTGTAAAATCCGGATAAACTCACCACTGCACATGACTGATAATCTTGAGCTGTATCAGATGATATTCAAACCCGGAGGAAAGAATGTCTCCATGCCCCATTATCCAAAGGCCGAAGAATTTTTGACCGTGATTGAGGGAAAGTTTAAAGTCACCTCCGGGGAATATTCCGCAATACTTCAAAAGGGTGATACCGGCAGGTATCGCGCGGATATCGAACATGCCATAGAGAATATATCCGGGGGAGAAGCAGAAGCATATCTGGTGGTGTGGTTCCCCAAATAAGTCTAATATTATGTAAATCATAAATGAATTCAGCTGATGATGGACACATTTGATTGTTATGTGTTTTGGATCCTTTTGGAGCATCAATCATCAATTTCAATTGCTGAGTTCAGACAAGGTATACATCATTTATATCATACCAATATTGTCAGGAGTACGCTTTTGCATAATGGCTACAACGACAAAAGCACCCTGCTTGAAAGACCAGGGTGCTTCGTCCTATCCAGAGTTTAATATTCTACAATCTTTTCATTTGTCCTGCATTACAAAATACCCAATTCCTCTGCGGCTTCGCGGAAGGCATGAATTGCAAAATCCAGGTCCTCTTTGGAATGAGCTGCGGAGATCTGAGTCCTTATTCTCGCCTTTCCTTTAGGCACCACAGGGTAGAAGAAACCAACCGCATAGACTCCCTTTTCCATAAGCTTTTTAGCCATTTCCTGCGCCAGCACCGCATCTCCCAGCATGACAGGCACAATCGGATGCACGCCTTCTGTTATATTAAAGCCAGCTTCGGTCATTTTTCTTCTGAAATACATGGTGTTCTCCTTAAGCCTGTCTCGCAGTTCAGAGGATTCCGACAGAAGTTCCATAACCTTCAGCGATGCATAGACTATGGCAGGAGACAGGGTATTTGAAAACAGGTAAGGCCTGGAGCGCTGCCTTAAAAGGTCTATGATTTCCTTTCTGCCGCTGGTATAGCCACCGCTGGCTCCCCCGAGGGCTTTCCCCAGGGTGCCGGTGATTATGTCTACCCTATCGGAAACTCCGCAGTATTCGGGAGTTCCCCGGCCATTTTCTCCCATGAAGCCTACGGCATGGCTATCGTCTACCATTACCAGGGCATCATATTTGTCGGCCAGATCGCAAATACCCTTCAAATTAGCAATAATTCCGTCCATTGAAAATACTCCGTCGGTGGCAATCAGCCTGAAACGGGCATTCTGCGCTTCTTTAAGCTTTTCCTCGAGGCTTTCCATATCATTGTTCTTATATCTGTACCGGGCAGCCTTGCAAAGCCTGATACCATCGATTATGCTGGCATGATTCAACTCATCGCTGATTATAGCATCCTGCTCCGACAGCAGTGTCTCAAAAAGCCCTCCGTTGGCATCAAAACAAGAGCTGTACAATATTGTGTCCTCCGTGCCTAAAAACTCCGACAGCTTCTTCTCAAGCTTTTTATGGATATCCTGTGTTCCGCAGATAAAGCGCACTGAAGACAGCCCGAATCCCCACTCGTCATAGCTCTTTTTGGCGGCTGCCACAATATCGGGATGATTGGAAAATCCCAGGTAGTTGTTGGCGCACATATTGAGGATTCCCTTTTTTCCCTGCACATCAATTCTCATTCCCTGGGGCCCTAGTATTGGACGCTCATCCTTCCAAAGCCCGCTCTTTTTTATGTCTTCCAGCTCGGACATGTAAAATTCTAAAGCCTTTTTCGACATTCAAAACCCTCCTGTCCTTTTTGGATTCATATTAACAGTATTATTAAACCCATTCCAGTATTACTTTGCCTGAGTTACCTGAAGCCATTATATCAAAGGCTTTTTGATAATCGGTGTATTTGAATTTATGGGTGATCACCGGTGTAATATCAAGGCCTGACTGGAGCATGACCGTCATCTTATACCAGGTTTCATACATTTCACGCCCGTAAATACCCTTAATGGTTAGCCCGTTAAAGACCACCTTGTCCCAGTCTATCACCGTGCCGGGTTCCTGCAGACCGAGCATTGCAATCTTGCCCCCGTGGCACATTACGTCCACCATGCTGTTGAAAGCACTGCTGCTGCCTGACATTTCCAGGCCAACATCAAAGCCTTCCCTCATGCCCAGCTCTTTCATTGTCTCTTCGATGGAATCGGTAGCAACATTCAAGGCTCTTGTGACTCCGACCTTTTTAGCCAGCTCCAGGCGGTAAGGATTTACATCAGTAATAACCACATATCTCGCTCCTGCATGCTTTGCCACCGCTGCAGCCATGATTCCTATAGGCCCTGCCCCTGTTATGAGCACATCTTCACCCAGGACATTAAAGGCCAGGGCAGTATGTACAGCGTTGCCGAAGGGATCAAAACAACTGAAAAGCTCCATCGGTATTGACGGATCGCAGTGCCATACATTGGTCACCGGTATGGCAAGGTATTCGGCGAATGCTCCGGGACGGTTCACGCCAACACCCTTGGTTTCTCTGCAAAGATGCCTCCTTCCGGCCAGACAGTTCCTGCATCGTCCGCACACTATATGCCCTTCCCCCGACACTATGTCGCCAATTTTGAAATCATGCACATTGCTTCCCATGTCCACAATGGTTCCCACAAACTCATGCCCAATGGTCATCGGCGTCGGGATCGTCTTCTGCGCCCACTCATTCCATTTGTAAATATGTATGTCCGTACCGCATATCGAGGTCATATGTACTTTTATCAGGACATCGTTTATGCCTATCTCCGGTATCGGAACATCATCGAGCCATATTCCGGGCTCCCGGTATTTTTTGACTAAAGCCTTCATTTTACCTGCCTCCCTACAAATAATCTTTCGCCCTTATTCAATATATCGAACATTTTGTATATTATATTATTATTTTGAAGGATATATGTCAATCAGAATTTTTGCTTTTCAGAGTTGCCACTAAAGCATTAGATTGACTGCAGAAATTTGGGATTATGCTGATTGGACCGGATAAGAAAGAATGATTTCTGCCAGAGACGTAAGAAAACATTATTTTTCCTTAACGAACAAGTAAATCGACAGTCAGCATAACAGTTATAACTGTAAGCGTCAAATAGAATAGGACAAAAAACTAAAGCTGTTTTTTTTCTTTTCCCAGCCATTGATCAAATGCCTTAGATGTTTTGGCCCTGAATTCTTCTTCCGGTAACCCACGGTCTACATAATACTCATATGCATAATCTATGGTATTAGCAAAACGTTTCGCAAGTTCAGGATTTTCTTCCTCCATATACGGAAAATGCTCTATTACATATGCGCTGTAATCCAGATCAAAAAAACAGCTGTCTATCTCTCCATCTATAAAATCTTTAATAAACTCTATCATAAACTTTGTGTGTTTCCCCAATTTCATTCTTCTTCCTCCCAGGCATATTGTTCCGGTTCTTTCTTTGAAAACGGTGCATAAACTTCTTTTGGCAAAACTTCACTGCACGGTAATAACTCTTCAACTACCGATGCGTATCCAGGCTTCCCAAGATTCGGCATTTGAGTCAGTACCCATTTCATGTATTCATAAGGATTTAACCCATTTTCTATCGCGGTTATTACTATGCTGTAATAAACTGCACTGGCTCTTGCTCCGGCAGGAGTGTACAAGAATAACCAATTTTTTCTGCCAATCACAAATGGCTTTATGCTCCGTTCCGCACGATTGTTGCTGATTTCAAGCCGTCCATCGGTCAGGTATCTTTCTATGTATTTCCTTTGTGCGCAGGCGTAGTGCACCGCCTTGCCCAAAGTACTTCCGGGCAACACATTTAAGCCTTCTATCCAAGAGTAGAATTCTTCGAATAGAGGCTTCGATATCCGTTGTCTTCTTTCCAGGCGTTCATCAGTCTCAAGCAAAGCAAACTCCCTTTCATATCGGAACAGCCTGTCACAATATTCCACGCCTTTTAATAAAAGTGAATCTTTTTTCTTTTCTTCCGGTAAGATCTTCAGCCCATCAAAGAACTTTCGGCGAAGATGTGCCAGACATCCTACAATTATTATGTTCTCAGGTAGTTTATGGTACCCCTCATACCCATCTGCATGTAGTACATCATGTTCTAAAAGCTTCTGCTTCATCTTCTCATA
>Ga0134091_1002943_pt1 | contig 10885 bp, 7 predicted proteins | sample 2_5taG_FD_94451 | JGI IMG/M metagenome (GOLD analysis project Ga0134091, IMG submission 94451) | Switchgrass degrading microbial communities from high solid loading bioreactors in New Hampshire, USA - 2_5_20_6_A2 metaG | ecosystem: Engineered > Bioreactor > Semi-continuous > Anaerobic > Digestate...
AAAAAAGGCTTTTCTTTTTACCGCCTTTAACAACACTAATCTTGTCCGGTTCTATCATAACAGGGGGTTTTATATTGAGTCTGTAAGCACCGAAAGGGGTTACCCCCGTGCCAAAATGGTTCAGGATTATTCCGATACTGATCTTAAGCTCCAACCTCTGATGTCATCAAACAAACTCATTCCATAAGCTAATAACATGGTTTCGCAGCTAGCCTTGTTCCCCCGGAACAAGGTTATGTTATGGGACACAAAGTAAAAGGTCAATTTTCCGATTCCAGCCGGATATCCGTCTACATACAGCCAATAGATACTTGTGGGTACTTTCCAATCATCCGGTTCTTTCGCCTTGGAAAAGGCATCGCTGTGGATAAGCCAGGGAACCGTGCCCTGCTAAGTGTATCAAACCCGGCAAATTTCATTGTAGTATAACGCAACTAAACAAGCAAGTTCTGAGACGCGCCCCTTAATGTGGCTGTTAACGGTGTAACGTCTGTTGAAGTAAATCCCTGAAACCTCATAATTTAACGGCTCCAGGGACTTATTTATAATGAAAACATTATAATTCAAAAAGATATGTAAAAGCATTTTCAGTTACAGTTAAATATTCAATCAACCCGGTAACGCTTATCAAGGTACTCGTTCAGTTCCCGGACGAAATCTGTCTGGATCACATCGGCGCCATGGTCGCAAAGCCATCCCCATCCTTTGTCAGGGTCATCAAACAGCGAGCACATGTCATCATGATATCCGCATAGGGGGAAACTTAACGTCAATGAATTGATCCAGACCTTTATCCCCATTTCATGGAAGCTATCAATTACCTCTTTTGAGACCATGCGGTGCGAGTCATCTTTAAAGACCAGTTCTACTGCGGGATAAGGATAGTATCGTGCCGTGTCAAGCACGAAGTCAAGCGCATCTTCATCATTATTTATAATAGGCATGAACTGAGGCTCAAAATTACTTTTCTCAAGCCATTGAAACACCTTATCCAGTTCCCTGGGAGATTTCATAAGCACCTGATCAGTCATTTCATGCTGCTTGACACATTGCCATGCCTCGGGCAAAAAGTCAAAGCACCGATCCAGATTGATTATACATACATTTTTGAATTTCTTTAAAAATTCATCCAGTGTGAGAATCTGGCAGTCATTATTGTAGCCATTGTCTGTACGAAGATGCAGCTGCATGATTTCATCCAGTGTATGGTCAATGATAGGTCCTTTTCCATCGGTATACCTGTCCAGGTTGGGGCCATGCATCAGGATCATCTTGCCATCACCGGTAAGGCTGACATCAGCTTCTATAATATCAGCACCTTCACGCAGCGCAAGTGTAAATGAATTTGCTGTGTTTTCAGCAACGAATCCGCTGTTTCTTCCCTTGTGAGATGCTACAAGAGGACGTTTTCCCCGGTATTCCCGCAAAGCACGGATTGATGGTTCTAAATATTTCATATTGCTCTCCTTCTTTAATTGTATTTCTGTGCAGTATAATCGTCTTTCCTTTAAGCACTCATACTAATTCTATCACATTATCGTTTGCTAATCTCAGTGCTATGGAGAATAACCGGTCTTTTATCAATATTTTTTCTTTCCGCCCGTCGGGAATGGCATTAAAACCATAGTACACTCCGGCCATTTTTCCTGCAACAGCGGCAATTGTACCGGCATCACCGCCTAGATTGGCTGCCTCACAAATAACATCCCCAAACGAAGAAGCGTTAATAAAACACCATAATGCTCATATCAGCGTATCAATAACATACCCTGGAGACTTTAATTAATCATGCTTTATTACTTCAATTATTATAATTGCAGCTGCTTCTGACTATCAATTCCTTGAAGTTTTCCCCGCTTAATATAATGAAGTTTCGCCAGCAGGTCAGCTTTAAATGGTTTGCCTTCATCCCGCTGTATCTCAATACCCTGGAACCTGGCATAGTTTATTTTTACCCCATTATCCGGATCTATCTTTATTCCCCTGTCTGCAGCATGGGAAATTGCCTGATCATACTGCAAACACTCTTTCATCTTATCCAGTAACTTCTTTCTTTTTCTTCCGGCATTGTTTTTTTCTATTTGTGATAAATTCGAGTGAATCATAATATCCAGCTTCTCAATCTCCATTTCATAAATCTTATGCAATTTATGCAGGTAATGGGTTCTTACTTTCTCTACGGTAAGTTCATCATAGCGGTGCATGTATATAAGGGCTTTAAAACCATCCTGCCTGCCCGAATCAAAAAGCCAGTAGATAGGCCTTCTCCTGTATGCCTTTACATGGTCTTTATAGAATTCCCTGAGAAAATACCTTCTAACTGCCTGCCTTGCCGTTTCAGACGGCTTTCTTCCCAAAGCGTAAGCGATATAGTCAAGGTTTTCCTCCAAGGAATCTTCACCAAACGCAGCCTTTACAAACTCAACGAACCTTAGGACAATGTCATTTTCAAAGTATTCTTCATCAGTAACAGGCAGCACATTATCCATGTCAGGCGCAAAAGAAGCATCCACCCATATATCCTCAATTAAATTACCATATTCACCTTTTACCGTCTTTCTTACTTTCCATCGGCCATTTTCGCACTTCCACCTGTCGTTGAAATCCCCGCCGGCATAAATTAGTCCTTCTGCATCAATTGAATATCTTCCGAACATGCAGCCTACCGCATAGGATATAAAAGATTTTATGTCCCTTGCCCTGTCGGCCTTTCTGATGGTTATATACCTTTCCTCAACTTCAGGTGTAAGTTCTTCCTGTAAACCGTACAATTTAATGAATATGCGATTAAGTTCTTCTTCATTGGCTTTAAGTTTTTGAAACTGTTTTTCTGCAAAAGCCGACCAGTTGTTAAATGCCTCTTCAATCGTTGCACTGCTTCCTTTATGGATTAGAAGCGGATGCTTCCTGAAGTCCCATGATATTTCAAAGCAATCCCAGTCAATACGGGATATATTAATATTTTCTTTAACAATTGCATCAATTTTATGCACCTCATTGTTATCCGGCATTATTACCGGCAGCGAAGCAACATTTCCGGCCTGAAAATTTAATGTCGGATTCAATACCTTCATTAATTCAGTAGAAACTTTGGAACATAAAAGGCCCGTTAATAGCAATTGGTATTTTTCAGGCGGGAAAACGGAGGAACCTCCGACATCAAAAATAAATCCCTGCTCTGTGTATCTTACGCTAAAATATGATGAATTCACAAACGACCAGGTGATTCCCTGTTTGAAATAGAATTGAGTATTCTGAGGCCTTGACCTTAACTTTCCATTTCCGTCCCTGAAAGTCTTTATCTCAGTTCCGTCATTTTCCCAGTTTACAATATACTCATGGTTGCCATACCACTTTCTGTATTCTCCGCCTTTATTATAAGGAAACCATTTCAACCGGCTTTCAGCAGCTTTTTCTGTGCTTAAGCAATTGAAGCCAATACTGCAAACCGGTACCTCGTACCACATTCTTAAGAATTTGTCATTGTCTCCTGTCTGCAATCCCACCTTGGGTTCTGCAATTTCACCTAACGGTTTACCTTTTTTAAAGCAATCAATGATCCTGTTGCTTGCCCAGTACGCAACAGGCATGCCTGGTATGTTCCGAAATTTTTCCGATTCCACCGAGTACCTGTAACTGGCCTTTGGGTTCCGAACTGCTTCAAGCGTTTTTATTGGCTGCATCTCAGCCCCGCTAAAGTCTGATAGCCTGATATACTCACCTTTTGCATGTACATAAGTGTTCCTGGTAGTAAATATACATATCGGGACAGTTGCCTCTTCAAACCCTGAGTACTCCAACTGTACAAGAGAAGTAACGGTTTTTTTCGTAAGTATTATTTCTCTTAATTTTTCATATGACGAAATAAACATCCAGACAAATGGAGTCATAAACCCCAAGTGCCCACAAGGTTTTGCATAATCAAAATTCCTTACTATAAAAACCGAGAACAAATCTGACTTTACGTCCTTATACTTTTCTGAAATGTAATCCCTTAACCTGTCGTTTATGCCCTTATTCCCCATATACGGAGGATTTGTCACCACCACATCATACTTTGAACTCATGATTTTTGCTTGTTTTACAAGCGGTGGTATTTTATCAAGGATAATGCTTCTATACTTGTAACCTGGAAAATCCTCTGTTTCCCTTTTCCTTAAATCATCCAATATTCTCTCAATTGCCTTAAAATTTACTGGCTTTACATGAAGTAAAGCCCCGTACTCCTTTGCATCACGGAAAACATTTATGAGATACTCAATATCTTCACGGTGTACCTTGTTTTCCGGCTCTGTTTCCGAGAGATTTACAAGATATTCCATAGCCTCTTTTGGAAAACCATTGCTTTCCTGTATTGCGCATATATTAACGTTTACCTTTTCGTTAAATATACTTGCTTTCCTGCTTCTTGCCTTCATCATCAGTGCAAAGTATGCAAGCTGATAAGCCCTGTCATCTATATCCAGGCCATACAGGTTGTTTTCGATAATCAGACCCGGAATATCTTCTTCGGAGTATCCTTCGCTTTTATAAATATCATAAAGCACATCGAAAGCATACACCAAAATATGCCCGCTTCCCATAGCAGGGTCCAGAATCTTTATATCCTCCGGCCTTATAAACCTGTTTTTAAGCCGTATTTCTTCCAGTTGTTCCTTAACTTCCTGCTCTGTCTCATCAATGTAGAACTGCCATTTTCTTTTCAGCAAATCATTGGGATGCCCTTCCACCCAAAACCTGCCCAGGGTGTTTTCCACCATGTATTCTACAATCCATCGGGGAGTGAACAACTGGGTAGCAGCAGGTATATTTTCTTTGGTTATCTTGATATTTCTTTTTAGTCCTTCAAATATTTCATTTTTCTTTTCAGAGATATAAAATTGATACATCCACCCGATAATTTCAACCTGATCCTTGAAATTCTCCTCAGGTATACGAGCTGCCAGCTGCCTTATGACTGAACTTTCCGAAAGCAGGTTCGAAGGTAGCAAGATTTCAGTATAATCCTCCGTTTCCCCGAAAAGGCCCGGAAGAATTCTTTTTAAAGCATTACATTGCTTAATAAGCAGGTATCTGTAAAGGGTTTCAGTTTCATTTTTATCCTGAAGTGTGTATACCAGTTCTCTGTCTAAATCCAGATCAGAGTTGAGAGCTTCCCTGATAATATCCTGTTCTTTCCTGCCCGGCTCAACAGATGAAATTACCCTTACCCCGTTAGGAAGATAATTATTAACTTCCATGAAACGCAGGGCCAAAATTCTAAAAAGCCAGGAATATGCCGCTTCCTCCATTACATTGTTAAATCCCTTTTCTTTTATTATTGCCACAAGGCTCTTTCTTTGCTCAATTTCTGCATTGTTAAAACTTCCATTCCCACATATTGCTGCATTTGATGCAGGAGGCTCTTTTATTCCATTCTCGGTTATTCCTAATTCATCAGCCCTCTGTTTTATATTCTCAATAAGTTTGCTTCTCGCCCATACTGCAAAACTTTTAACTGCGGCTTTATCCATTTGCGCTCTCTCCGGACAAGTGTTATTTCAATCTTCCTGCCGTTATTTGTTGTGCCGCCGGTAAGTTATCGTAATAGAAGTTTTCAATTTGCAACAGTGAATAAATATCACCCTCAAAAGATGTTTCATACCTGAAGGCACCATTTTCATAAATTATGATCTGAAAACAAGTTGTTGCCGCAAGTTTCTAAATGTTTTCCCCTTGCTTATTTCAGGAATTTGTATATTTCTTTTGGGGATACTTTGCTGTTTTGCTTCGCATAGCCAGCATAATCGCAAGTCCATACCGGTACACTGTTTACTCTTTCAAATACATATTCCACACCACTGTATGAAGGATGGAACAATTATGGCCTTTTCACACACATTTACTCATTGCTTTGATAGAGTTATATCTTTTTATATTTGTCCTTAAATTTCTCTATTATAAAATCTCTGAACAGATCCGGGTTATCTATATCCTTTTTTCTTATCAATGATGCCTGGTTTACCGTTAAATAAAAAATGAAATAGTCTTTACTTTCCATTACTGCGAAGAACTGATCATATTTTAACTCTCCTGTTGATTTAAGTGCCTCATTCTCCATAACAATTCTGTCATCGTAGAATTTTAAAGTATTGACACTATCAAATGTACCTGTTTTATCTGTCTTTACCCTTTGCGCATTTTTCCTTTCAACTTTAAGTAAAACAGCAATGATTGCAAGAGCAAACAGCAGAATCCAGCTTATAATAAGCTTTATCGCACTGAATTTGCCATCCAGGCTGATTATCAGACTTCCCAGCAAAGCAATTAACCCGATCATTGGAATCGTAAATTTATTTCTTCTGAAGGTTGCAATATATAAGAATTTTCTGTAATCTTCCTTTGTCATCACTGTATTTACTGTGATTTTTGGTTCATCCATTTTACCACCTCAGATTATTAATGTTTATTTATAAATTTTTTCCAGCATGTTCCATATGCTTTTATATTATATCAAGCATAACGATAAATCAACTTTTATGTTTTTACCATTGTTCTGCATACCTCCATGTATCTCTTTTTAATCTGTTCTCAGCGCTGCTATCTCTTTCTCCAGAACATCGGCAAATCTCTGAATGTATGGGCCAATATTTTCCAGCCACTCCAAAACCTCATTATCATCCTTGTATCTTGTTGGTTCTTCACGGAGCATTAAAACTTTTTTCATAATATCAACGTCGGGCGCCAGGCAATTTTCCAAAGCCCACTTTCCTGCTTCGGTTTTGGAAATAATTTTATTTGTCCGGAGCGTATAGATGCATCGTGCAATATCCAGAAGCCACCCGGCAGAATATAAGCTTCTGTTTGTTTTGACGGCATATTTTCTGATTACCTCATAATGATTTATAACAGCTTGTATAACCTCTTCTTTTGCCGGATGGACAAGTCTGTCCCGTACTTCGTTTCCATAAAGTAAAAGTCCATGCTCAATCAATTCTATCATCGAAAAGGGGTCAAAACAGTATTTATCGGTTATTCTCTGGCCACTGGTACCCCAATATACTACCATATCCGGAACATTATTGACGAATGCATCCAGGGTTAAGAAACCACCCTCAAATAAATGAAAGTTCAGGTTTTCACCATATTCATCCGTAAGCTCCTGCCTTAAGTTAAGCAGCCGCTTTGCCTGCATATCAGAAATTTTAGTTTCTGCCAGGCATAATATATCAATATCGCTCCATCCGTCTTTGAAATCATCCAGCACAATTGAACCATAGAGGTATATTGAAGGCTTGTTGTCCGATAAAATGCCTGCAATACGGTTTGTCATTGTTTCAATTGACTGTTCTATCATGATTTCACCCCTTTACAGTTCGCAATGTTCAAATATAATACCATAACTGTCATCCAATATATTTTGCCATAAACAAACAGGGGTTTTCTTCGCTCCAGTACAAAGGAAATATTCCACTACAACATTCTCTTTTATTGACAAGTTAACTTCCGCCCATCCGCCCGGGATTGACCAGCAGCCATCAAGGCTTCTTTAGCCAGTAATATCTTGTCGTCTTTAAACAAACTCCCCTGATATCAACCTTAGGGGTTTGATAACCGTTTTCATTGCAAAACAATCTCTTTATTTTCTCCGTGTCTATCCCGGTATATTCATTAAGTATTTCTGCTGCCAGGTCTCTGATCTGCTGAAATCTTTCAATATCATACTTATCCTTTGAATATGCAAGCCCTGCCTGAGCTATTGACTGTAACTGTTTTGCCCAGCTAAGCCATTTTGGCTCCATACCGGCACATCCATCGTGGAAGCAGGGAAACCCCTTACCGTTTCAATACTTCAATTATACATATAATTTAACATTTTGCACATATTTAGACACTTTTCATACATATTACGTATCTTATGGACTGTTTTGGGAGCATGTGATAGAATTATGTTAACATAAATGTTTCTTAGGGGAGTTGCATCATGGAGAAACAACGTACAGTCAACCTTGGAAATTTGCTTATAACTTTATCCGAAACCATGGATATATCCAGCCATACCATCTCCCAGCATCAGCACAGGACAGCGTATATAGCGCTGGAAATAGCAAATAATGCCGGTATTAAAGGCAAAATGCTTGAAAATATTTTCATGGCTTCATTACTGCATGATATCGGTGCGCTGTCGGTGGAGGAAAAAATATTACTGCATAATAATGTAACCGAAAACGATGAACTCCACACTGTTCGGGGAGAAATCCTGCTAAACAGGATACCATGGCTGAAAAACATATCCGCAATAGTCAGGAATCACCACAGGAACTGGAAAGACTGGGATGAAGGGCTGGAAAATCCTGTTGTTACAGCCTCTCAAATCATCTATCTGTCTGATTATGTAGAAAGGCTTATTAACAGGAACAGCTATATTTTACATCAAACGGATGATATAGTGGAAGCGGTGCGCAAATTGCAAAATGGTAAGGCCAATGAAAAGATCGTGTCTCATTTCATTGATATTTCAAAAAGGGAGGATTTCTGGCTGAACCTGGTTTCTCCGCGGCTTTCTTCGATATTGCTGCACAACGGGCCTCTTCGTGACATTTATGTTGATCCGGATGATATTTTACTGGTCTCCAATCTATACCGTGATTTGATAGACTTTAAATCAGCATATACCGCAACGCATACTACGGGCGTGGCAGAATGTGCGTCAAGGCTGTCAGAGCTTTTCGGGTTCGCCGGTACGGATATTATGAATATGAAAATTGCAGGTAATTTCCATGATATCGGCAAGTTGCTGATCCCTAACAGTATTCTTGAGAAGCCGGGGAAATTAACCGATCATGAATATGCTATAATGAGATGCCATTCATATTACACCTTCCATACGCTTGATTCCATCGGAGGTCTCGGTAAAATCACTGAATGGGCTGCATTCCATCATGAAAGGCTTGACGGAAGCGGATATCCATTCCATTACTGCGGCGATCGAATTGATACAGGAGCCAGGATCATGGCAGTAGCTGACATATTTACGGCGCTTATTGAGGACAGGCCATACAGAAAAGGCATGGACAGAAATCAAATATATCAGATTATTAAAGCACAGATACCAAGGCAATTGGATGAAAAAGCCGTTGACCTCCTGTTTGACAATTATAATGCAGTATATGCCCATGTTAAAGAGAAACAGTCTGCTGCCAGGCACTTTTATGATGAAAATATTTGCGCCTAGGTTAATGTAATGAAGTTGCGAGGACGGTCCTGCTGCTTTAAACTCTGATTAATTTTACCAAGGGTATGACAGGAAAACGTCCCCGTTATTCAGTATATTCCCTTAAAACCAGTACCATGTTAACTGCGCTTTTCATATAACATGGCGCTGTTTATTATTCGGGAACTCAACTACAGATTATAGTAAACCCGCATCATAGCATCAATGCTGCCGATTTCCTATTCTCCACGTAACTATGACAGATAAAAAATTAATATAACAATTCTTAGCTAACTTTCCATGCGTTCTTGTATAACCTCTTTCAACAACTCTAATGCACTTTCTTCACCAGGGTTGTTAGTGTTCAGTTCCCCTCTGAAAGCACGGGCAAGAATTGATTTCTTCAACTGTTCTATATTTTTTATGATAATATCACAAAGCTCTCTTGCTTTTTGCTCTTTTTCAAGAAGATTATCAAGTATCCGTACTATTTCTATCTGTTCCTTAACAGGTGGAGTGTTTATTGTATATTGCTCTAAAAATTCCTTTGGAACTCTTTGTTGGCCTACCGCTCCAGTCATTACTTGCCTGGCTTCGTCCCTAAACTTTTTCCACCTTACCAGATGATATAAATACCTATTATATAGCCGTTCTGAACACCTCAGAACATGAAATTCCGTTGAGCCAAATCCAATACCATTCATTAGATTCTCTACAACAGCAGATTTTCCGTTCTCCATGCAAGGCGTAATCTTGGCAAAAATAACATCTCCTACAGAAAAATTGGTGAATCCTTTTTTCACTTCTGCAAGCTTTTTTACCAGGGGTTGCTCAATTACACCTTTGATATCCGAAACCGATGACATCGGTACAAAAGTCACTTCAATGTCATCATCCAACTCCTTTGTACTTATCCTTTTTGGGTTTATTTCACAAATTTCTCCTAGTAAATTTTCTTCCCATTCCCTCTCAAAATCAACACCATTTTCCTCACGCCATTTAGCAGTCAGCTCTCCGTTGAAAGCCTTACGCAGAATTGCTGACTTCCTGGCCTCAAAAGAGTCAAGGACATTCTGAACAAGCTCTTCTGCTCGGTCTAATTTCTTAAAGAAAGACTCAATTGTATCCACAATGCGTTGTTGCTCTGCGAGAGGGGCAAGTGGGATTGGAAATTCATATACTTCTTTCGGTCTTGAACGGGTCAACGAACCCCCCACACCTGAGACATTTGAAAGCATAAGTTCTCTAAAATATTTTGAACGCAGGCACCAAGCTATATATTTAGGATTAAGTTTAATTAATGTAATAACTATCCATTCAGATGATGCAATTTTGAAAAAATCAGTATATTCGCTTACAACCCATACTCTATTAAGCCTTGGATTAATTTTACATAGAAGAACATCATTCTTCTCAACAATCTGTTTTGTCGAACCAATTTCAAATCCTGTAACTATTTCTGGATAATTTTCATCATAGCTTGGCACACTATATAATTCAAATTTAGCATCTGGCTTATTCTTAGGGTTAATTGATTTTGATTTCCTAAAATTTACTTCTCCTAATCTCGTCCATACCCAGTTACTCGGCACCTCATAAGGCTTATCCTCGTCCTTCACAAGTGCTTTCTCCAGCATTTCATCCAGTGATAACTTCTCTTTTTTCGCCATCAGTTATCACCACCTAAACTCC